>Ga0209013_10000253_pt1 | contig 46110 bp, 47 predicted proteins | sample Cruoilmetagenom2_FD_187291 | JGI IMG/M metagenome (GOLD analysis project Ga0209013, IMG submission 187291) | Oil polluted marine microbial communities from Coal Oil Point, Santa Barbara, California, USA - Sample 2 (SPAdes) (version 2) | ecosystem: Environmental > Aquatic > Marine > Oil seeps ...
CGCACAGCGTTGCAGGTGTCATTCTTCACAAGGAGATCAATAATTCATGGTTATTAGCGTGTTGAAAAAGAAAATTCCTCGAGAATCTGGGATACAACAGGGATCGTTTTTACGACTGCGGGTGTGTGGGTTTCACTGAATTCGAGGATGTTTTCAACCTCAACTGCATAAATGCTGAATTCTCCGGGAATGTGATAGCCCTTTTTTTCGGCAGCATCAAGGTCTGTGATCAATGAAATGTCGTGGGCAGATGTGCTGTGATGAGTAGGCGATATCGACCGCAGATCATCCAGGTTTAACAGCTGGATCTTTCCTGGAGTGTTTGTCTCAGGATTAAGATAAAAGACATCGATCAGGATCACCTGATCATAACCCAACAGGGCTTCCATCAAGCGCAGCTCCCCGGTACTGGCCTCGGTGATGGTCAGCTCGGGATGGGCGTTCAGGTTGATTAGACTTTCTAGTTCGCGGGCGACTTTTACACCTACTCCGTCGTCAGTGAGAATTGGATTACCAGAGCCGATTATTAGTGTTTTTTTGTCTATAATAAAATAAGTAACCAGAAAACTCAAAAATAGATGAGATTTACTTGACTATTAAATGTAAAAAAAGTCCGAGTTTAAGAAACTGATAAGAAATACCTGAGTAGTATAGTAAATCGGTAAATTCCCTTATAGTGATTTGAATCACAATAGACATGAATTAGACAAAAAGTCATACGATTGGTTAATTATTTGAATATAAATATGACGAACAATAACAAGATGTACAAAAAACATGATGGGTATGGATCTGATTGTTACTCGAAAAGTAAGGATTTTATAGTAGGGGTAATGGAATCCCTTGCCAAATAGTCTAAGTGGAGTTGGATTACGGTAGAATTGGAATAGAAAAATTCATTGAATGAGGGATATTAACCTATGAAAGAGAACAATAAAATCAAAAACACTGCGGTAAATACGATACGCTTTTTGTCTGCTGACGCTATCCAGAAAGCTAACTCTGGACATCCTGGACTTCCGATGGGGACAGCTGCCATTGCTTATACACTATGGATGGAACATCTTAAACATAATCCCCAAAATCCCGCTTGGCCTGATCGGGACAGGTTCATACTTTCTGGCGGACATGGTTCAATGTTGTTGTACTCCCTTCTGCATTTAACCGGATATGATCTTTCGTTAGAGGAGATCAAGAATTTCCGCCAATGGAATAGCCTTACTCCTGGTCATCCAGAGTATGGGCTTACCCCGGGTGTTGAAACAACATCAGGCCCGCTAGGTCAGGGATTTGCCAATGGTGTTGGTTTTGCAATTGCAGAAGCTCACCTGGCGGCGGTGTATAACAAACCTGAATATCAGATCATTGATCATTATACTTATGCCCTGGTAACAGATGGCGATCTGATGGAGGGAGTAAGTTCAGAGGCTGCTTCACTGGCCGGGCACTTGAAACTCGGGAAATTGATCTACCTCTATGATGACAACCGGATAACGATTGAAGGGTCAACAGAAATTGCCTTTTCGGAAGATAGGGGAGCGCGTTTCGAAGCTTATGGATGGCAGGTATTATACGTATCCGATGGCAATGATATCGATGAGGTCAGCAGGGCTATAACAATTGCCAAGGCCGATCCTCGTCCTTCATTGATCAGTTGTCGTACCCATATCGGTTTTGGAATGCCCAATAAGCAAGATACAGCTTCAGCACATGGTTCTCCTCCCGGTGATGAAGAATTAAATGCAGCCAAGAAAAATCTGGGTTGGCCTATTGAGCCAAGATTTTTGATCCCTGATGAGGTAAAAGAACATTTCCTTTCCGCGCGAACGGCAGGATCCGCAGCTGAAGAAAATTGGAATGATCTATTCCGCCATTTTGAAAAGGATTTTCCAGACGAGGCATTGTCATTAAAGCGAGTCCTCCATGGCGATTTGCCTGAAAATTGGAGTGTACCAACTTTCCCGCAAGATCCAAAGGGGATGGCCACCAGGGCTGCTTCAGGAAAAGTGATTAATGCTCTGGCTGGACAAATTCCGGAACTTATTGGCGGTTCTGCAGATCTGGCTCCCTCGAACAAGACCTGGATTGATGGTTCTCCTGCTTTCCAAGTGGAAGATTATTCTGGAAGGAACCTCCATTTTGGTGTGCGAGAAAATGGAATGGGATCGATCATCAATGGTATGGCCTTACATGGCGGATTGATACCTTATGGCGCTACCTTCCTGGTTTTCTCCGACTACATGAGGCCGGCGATTCGGGTATCGGCTTTATCAAATATTCCAAGTATCTGGGTTTTCACTCATGACAGCATCGGTGTTGGGGAGGATGGTCCTACCCATCAGCCTGTTGAACATCTGGCAGCTTTGAGAGCGATCCCGGGGCTAGTAGTTCTCCGGCCTTGTGATGCAAATGAAACCGCCCAGGCCTGGGCTTATGCGATTCAGCACAGGAATGGACCAACCGCGCTGGCATTGACCAGACAAAACCTTCCAATCCTGAACCGTGATATTTACAGCAGCGCAAAGGGTCTGATACAAGGAGCTTATGTACTGGCGGATTTGGGTGATTTGGAACCGGAAGTGATTCTGATGGCTTCTGGATCTGAAGTTGATCTGATCGTAAAAGCGGGGGAGCGTTTAGCAGCTGAGGGAGTTAATCTGCGCCTGGTGTCAGTACCGAGCTGGGAGCTTTTTAAGGGACAGGATCAAACATATCGGGATTTGGTGTTACCACCTAAGATTCGAAAACGAGTAGCTGTTGAGGCCGGAATTTCCCAGGGTTGGAGAGAATGGGTAGGGGACGAAGGTAGGATCCTGGCGATTGACCGTTATGGTGCTTCAGCACCTGCTGAAAAAATATTTGAGGAATTTGGATTTACAGTTGAGAATATAATAAAGATAACTGAAAACCTGCTGAGGAGCGTGGAATAATGCGTATAGCCATATGTACTGATCACGGGGGAATTGAACTAAAAATGGCACTAGTTGAATATATCAAGAAGTTAGGTTATGACCTGGTGGATTTTGGGACGGATTCGGAGGAAAGTGTTGATTATCCGGATTACGTTGAGAAGGTTGGTAAAGCCATCCAGGATCAGGAAGTCGAGAAAGGAATTGTAATTTGCGGCTCAGGTGTTGGCGTTTGTATCACAGCCAACAAAATGAAAGGAGTATATGCTGCGATCTGCCACGATATTTACAGTGCTGCTCAGGGTGTTGAGCATGATAATATGAATGTTCTCTGCCTGGGGGGACGAGTGATTGGTGTGGAGCTGGGTAAAGTTTTGGTTAAAGGGTTCCTGGAAGCCAGATTCGTTGGTCATGACCCTGGTAATGAAAGGCATCTTAGAAGAGTATCTAAGGTTAGAAAAATTGAAGAAGAGGAAATGAATTGATGACTTATATCATTGAAGAGCTTAAAAAGAACGGACAATCCATCTGGTACGACAATATTGAAAGAAAACTTTTAGAAGATGGAACCTTGGCTGGCATGGTCGAGCGGGAGGAGATTCGGGGTATAACTTCAAACCCCAGTATATTCAATAATGCCATAAGCAATTCAAGCGATTACGATCAGGAAATTGAATCTCTGACTATAGAGGGATTATCTCGGGAAGATGTTTATGAACAGCTGGCTGTTCGTGATATCCAACGGGCAGCTGATATGTTTTTACCTCTGTATCAGGAAACAAATGGCGGTGATGGTTATGTGAGTTTGGAAGTAAGTCCTTTCCTGGCCCATGAAACAGAGAAAACAATCCAGGATGCAAAAAAGCTTTGGAAAATGGTCAATCGTCCGAATTTGATGGTTAAAATTCCAGCTACATTAGAAGGTTTACCAGCAATTACAGAAGCAATCGCTGCAGGGATCAACGTAAATGTCACTTTGATCTTCAGCATCATTCGCTATCAGGCTGTGATGGATGCGTATCTGGCTGGGTTGGAGAAACGAGTCCAGGAGGGGAAAGAAATAGGAGGGATGGCTTCAGTAGCCTCATTTTTCATCTCCAGGATCGACGCCAAAGTAGACAACCAGCTGACAGATCTTATACCTAAAGCCTCAGAAGCCGAGCAGAAAATTATCAATAACCTCTTTGGTAAAGCTGCCCTGGCAAGCGGAAAGCTGGCTTTTGATGTTTACGAAGAAATATTTGGAGAAGAAGCCAGTAGATTTGCAACTCTAGTGCAATCTGGTGCAAATAAACAGCGGGTGTTGTGGGCTTCAACCAGTACTAAAAACCCGCAATATCCGGATACCATGTATGTCGATGAGCTGATTGGGCCGGATACAGTAAACACCGTTCCCCCAAAAACCCTGGTTGCGTTTTTTGATCACGGCACCGTGGAGCGATCTATTGATCGCCACGTTGATGAAGCCAGACTGGCATTTGAGGATCTTGCCAAGGTTGGAATTGATATGGAACAGGTTGCGGAAGACCTCGAATTTGAAGGGGTCAAATCATTTGCAGACGCTTTTACCTACCTTTTGGATTCGCTCCAGACCCGGATGCAGGATTGGAAATCCTGATTTGAAAAATAACTTTCGCCGCCATATTTTGGTTGTGTTTTAAGAATGGAAAATTATCAACAAACCGGTTCTTTTTTTGATCAGCGCCTGTGGGAAACTGCAGAAGGTTTGATATCTCCTGATCCTTATCTAAGGGAAAGTTCACTCGACCAATTTAAAGAGATCGATGGGTTATATCGGTCTCCTTTGATTGCTTATCTGCTTGTATCCCGCATCTCTGAACCAGACCTGGAAATTCGCTTCCATCTTATCCAGCTGCTTGGCAGCCTGGTGGATTATGATTCTTCAGGCCAGCATTTAACCGATCAGGCTTTGAGTATCGCCAAAGATGCCCTTGATCAGATGAATAAATTCCAGTTAATTATGTTATTGGAAGTTTCGGACAGCTACTTGACTGCAGAGAGTGCAATCAAAAGTATTCTGAAATTGAGTTCCTATGCAGGGGCTATCTTGAGTGGTATAGTGGACGACTGGAAATTACCGGTTTCAATACGCCAACAAGCGGTATTTTACTGTGGTGAAGGTGGGTTTTTAAGTTCGAGACTTACACTCCAAAACCTGATTCAACGTGTTGAAAAAACTAGAGTTAGGCCCGGGGGAGGAACTAAGAGAAAAAAGAGCCGTGAGGATGAGATTTTGTATCCATATGTTGTTTCTGCATTGGAAAAGTTGATCCCCTGATCTCACGTTTGAAGGATCCAGCCATGTTAAAAAAATTCCCACTAATTATTTTAGTCGCATTTATTGTCCTGGCACTGGTTTTATTCTTTGAAGGTGCAAACCAGGCCAATGCTTCTGAATCTTATCAACAACCAACGGTATCCATACCGACTGTGACTGGTACACCCAAAGGACCAATCGCCATTGTTTATTCCGATCCTGAAGATCAGATCAATGTTCGTTCTGGACCTGGTGTGTTGTATCCAAAAGTGGGTGTTCTCATTAACCGGCAGGAAGTTCCCGCCTTAGCAAAAACAGAGGGTGGGTCCTGGGTCAAGATTGCCTATCCGGGAGTTCTTGAGGGAGTCGCCTGGGTTTATGCGCCGTACGTGCGTGTCACCGGCGAGCTTCCAGTTGTTCCAAAACCGCCTACTCCAACTCCTGAAACGACTCCGACGATCGATCCAATCCTGGCATCCCAGTTTATTTCTGAGATCCCGCCTACTAGAAAACCCACTTATACTCCTCCACCTCCTTTGGTTATTCCAACTTATGAGAGTGCTCCTGTTACAAATGGAACAGGGGGCCTGCCAAGCGGATTTATCATACTGGGATTGGTATCAGTTGGTATTTTTGGATTGATAGTGTCATTCCTTAGACGATCTTGATCGAGTTCTTGTAAAAAAAAGACCAGGCATTTTTATGTGCCTGGTCTTTTATGTTTAGGTGATTTCTGCTTAACCGCAGCCGGTAGAGGGATCGCAGCCGGCGCAGTCAGAAGCAACTGTACTGGGAGCGGTCTGTTCTATTTGGAAACCACTTCGCCCATTTTCTTCAACAAATTTGATGGTTGCCCTTTGGAGGTAAGCCAGGGTTTGGTCATCAACGATGACCTTGACGCCATGACTGGAATATATCTGGTCGCTATCGCTGACCTTGTCATCCAGTGACATGCCGTACTGGGGACCCCCTCAACCAACCCCGGCGATAAATATCCGCAGGGATTGTCCTTCCAGGTTTTGCTCCTTCATCAGCTTTTTAATGGCGATGGCTGCTTCCGGTGTCAAAATGATATTGTCGGTGTTTTCCATATTTTTCCCGTAAATTGAAAATAATAAATGTAATTTCTGCATTGTAGCAGGAAAAAGGAAAGTGTCAACTGTTATTAGGGGGTTATACACAAATTCTTAGAAATAAGTGATATTCTTCCGGTTAATCCTTTGGAATTTGATTATATTTTTGTAAGAAGATCGGAGACGGAGATATCAGGAAAGGGATTGTTGTTATAATCCACCCTGCTTTTTATCATTACCAGGAGCCTATTTGTGAAAAGAACAATTTTATCAGTATTGGCACATCCTGATGACGAATCTTTTGGTATGGGCGGAACTCTGGCAAAATATGCAGCCAGCGGGGTTGATGTCCATCTGATCTGTGCGACCAGGGGCGAAGCCGGAGAAGTGGATCCGGAATACCTGGAAGGTTACTCATCCATTGCCGACCTCAGGATCCATGAACTGAACTGTGCGGTTAAAGAATTGGGTATTGAACACGTCCGTATGCTGGAATACAGGGATTCTGGAATGACCGGCTCGGCGGATAATCAACATCCCCAGGCCTTGATCAATGCTTCGCTGGATCAGGTAGCCGGCGAGATCGCTGATACGATCCGCGAGATCAAACCTCAGGTAGTGTTAACTTTCGATCCGATCGGTGGTTACAGACACCCGGACCATATTTTCATTCACGATGCAGCAACCAAAGCTTTTAAACTGGCCGGAGATCCTGCACATCCGGGAAGTTACGCTCCATTTCAGCCTGAAAAATTGTTCTATCACACCATCCCCCGTTATTTCATCCAGTTCAATGTTAGCTTATTGAAGCTGCTTGGTAAAGATCCCACCAAGTATGGCAAAAATCAAGATATTGATCTAACCCAGATGGCGGTAGATGAATTTCCTGTTCATGCCCGAATAAACTACACTGAGTACAAGGGGAGAAAAGCAGCCGCCGCAGCCTGCCATGCCAGCCAGGGCGGTCATGGGTTGACTCGTGGTTTTATGCGCTGGCTATCCTGGCTGCTGGGAGCAAGATCTGTTGATCAGTTTATGCAGGCCATCCCTGAGCCTAATCCTATGAGCATTAAAGAGGACTTGTTCTTATAAGTTTGTTTTTTCATATAATTGGAAAATTGACCATTAGCATCGCATACAAAAACACCTCCTGCAAAGAAATTCCAGGAGGTGTCTGTTATTGAACCGTGAAATAAAATCTTTACGGCTCTTGATACGTCACAACAATTTTTAAACTACCCCGGATCACGTCTGCAATGCCATCTCCATTTGTATGCATATCTTTATATTGCAGTCGTATTTGAAATGCATCACTGGCAAGAGCATTTTGGATTCCGGTGATACCAATACTGCTCATGGTTTGTTCGCTTGAAGAACTCAATTTGGCCTCATCGCAGAATCTGACAATGGCTCCAGTGACAGCAACCGGCGAAAAATCTTCTTGCCCAACCGAGCCATAATTATGTACATAAGCACGCAGGCATCCCAGATTTCCAAATGGATCGCCTAATATATCATGACTAATATAAATTAGCTTTGCAGTAATTATTGTTGCTCCATTGGGAATACTGCTGACATCAAAAGTTACAAACCCTTGTAGGCCGACATCATTGTTCGTATCCCCGGCGTTATTTGCATTTGTGCGGACTTGAAGCCCATCTTCGACCATGCCGAAACTTGCAGGGGTTATCGCTACAGTATTTTCCGTTGGTGCCGGTTCTTTTACTTTAATTTCTACCCAGAATAATCCACTGGTGCTGTTTTCAATTCCAAAGATAACATCTGATGGATCACGCAATTGCCAGTTGCCCAGGTAAGTACCTTCTAAGGCTGGTGCTGTCAAATCAACAGATACATCTACATTCTGTCCCGGATTGACTGTTCCAGAAGTAATCTGGACAGAGCCGGGAGCGCTCATGGCATCTCCACCTGAAAATACAATATCGTAGCCTGAGGTCCAGGCACAGGAGCCCGTGTTTTTTATCCGCCAGGTTTTAGTAAAGACCTCACCTGGTTCGAAAGTTGTTCCATCAGGGATGGAGACGTCCGTGACAAATCTACCCAGATTGCAGGGGATTGGCGTGTTGGTTGGTGTGGGTGTATCAGCTTCCGGTGTGTTTGTTGGAGTCGGAGTGGCGGGATCGCTCGAACCGGGATCTGGCGTATCTGATATTGTCGGGTCTTCAGCCTGGAGAGATGCAGCGGGACCTGCAGCAACTGTCTCGGCCACCGATCTATCAATGATCGCGGTTTGTTCAGCCGGGGAGGGAGAACCATTAGGCATATTGCATGCGCTCAAGATGGCAACCAAAAGGATGAGGGTCAGAATATAAATATATCGTTTTTGCATGAGATTCCTCGATGGATAAGTGACTATTACTATATGTAGTATAAACGAAGACTAACAGGAAAAGGTTACAGGTTAGGACCTTTCAGGTACCAGATATATTCCGGGGATACTGATCAGGGTCGTTATTCCTTTGATGATCATATTGCTGAAGAAGATCGATAAAACCACCCCTGTGGGCATGCTGCCCCAGAATGCCAGGAAGCTGAAAATAAAACTATCAATTGGGATGCTGAGAGCATTACTAACTAAAACCCTGGCCCACTGATGTTTATGAGTGACTTTTTCGACCCAGAAACGATATCCTTCTGTATCGATCAATTCTGAGATCACTTCTGCGATTATTGATGCTCCAACGATGCGCCAGACAGGAGCGAGCACCAAGGCAAATTCGGATTGATGTCCTACTGTCAGGTCAGGTGGTAAGACAGCCACAATTTTAAAGAATAAAGCCATCACCAGATTGATACCTGCAGCAGCCAGGATCAGCATGCGGGCGATCTTGATGCCGGCCACCTTGTGGACCATGTCCCGCAGTGTAAAGGTCAGGGGATAGATAAAAGTTCCAGCATCGATCGAAAAACCTGCAATCAATACAATGCGCAAGCTGCCGATATCAGCCATCATTTGAGCTGCTACATAGAAGACTGAGACCAGGATAGCCGTCGAAAGCAGTTTGTTATTTGAGTTTTGGTTTGTAGTCATGAAAAAGTTCAGTTTTGTTCTTCTTGTTTTTGCACGATCTTAAGAGCTTCTTTCAGGTAAAAACCAATTTCTTCCAGTTCATCCCGAGTAGGCAGTTCGGCATACCTGGGGCTGAAAGTGAAGCCAAAGCCATCTTCTTCAAAGCGCGGGATGACGTGCAGGTGAGTATGGAACACATCCTGCATGGCTGCCTTCCCATCCGCCAGGAAGAGATTTACACCTGTGCATTGTACACTGCTTCGCCTTAATGACGCAGCTAATTTCTGGCCCACAGCAAAGAGCTGTTTTCCAGTATCTGGGGGTAAACTGGCTAGGTCTGGTATATGCTGGTTGGGTATGACCAGGATATGACCAGGATTTATGGGTTGGATATCCAAGATGGCTGTGCAGATCTCATCCTGGTATACAATTGTCCCTTCTAACTTTCCGGATAGGATATTACAGAATGGACATTTATCCATGAGATTCTCCTTTGGACATGATCGGGTCTGAAGATCATCCCTGATCAAGTGCGCTGCTGACATCATCCAAAAGTTGATTATTTATGATCATTTCCCTGACCTGGTCGATTTCGGGCCCCCACAGCGTATCTCCGGGCTGGTAAGGGACGGCTTTCCTGATCGATTTGTGGGCAGCTTTAGTACCAACCCCGAGATGTTTGTCGGTTTGCTCTCGAAGGCGCAGATCCAGTGCTCTGGCTGCTGTATATAGTTCGATAGCCAGAACATGCCTTGTATTTTTGATGATCTGGTAAGAATGCCTGGCTGCGGTCATTGCGTTGGCATTATGATCTTCCTGGGCCGCAGAGGTGGGAAGAGAATTGACTGAATCCGGTGTTGCCAGGGACCGGTTTTCAAGGACAAGGGATGCGGCTGTATATTGGGGCATCATCATCCCTGAATTTAACCCTTCAGCATGCTTGTCATCGACCAGCATGGCGGGCAGGTTTTCGTTCAGCCGGCCATCAGTCAACCGATATACTCTCCTTTCAGATATGCCGGCGATTTCTGTCATTGCAATACCCAGATAGTCCATCACCATGCCCACTGGTTCCCCATGGAAATTTCCGCCTGAAATAGCTTCTCCCTCCGCAAATAAGAGGGGGTTATCTGTGGCTGCGTTGATCTCCCGACTGATAACCTTGCTGGTGAATTCCAGGGTTTCCTTAGCGGGACCATGGACCTGGGGGCTGCACCTTAAGGAATAGGCATCCTGAACCCTGTCTGTTGAATCGAGAAGTGTGCTTTGATTTGTAAGCCGGCGGATCATTTCAGCTGTTGCGATCTGGCCCGGATGCTGCCGTGATTGATGAATACGGGGGTCAAAAGCGTCTGAGGTTCCGAGCAGCGCTTCGAGGCTCAGTGCCAGGGAAATATCCGATATTTTTAGTAATTTTCCCGCTTCGTAACACGTAAGAGCAGCGATGGCTGCGGAAAAAGTAGCGCCGTTATTTAATGCTATACCTTCTTTGGCTTCCAGGATGATCCTGGGTATGCCTGCTTGCTCCATTGCCTGCTTTCCGGTCAGGATGGATCCCTGGTATTCCGCGAATCCTGATAGATCATCAAGGTCCTGGTCTCCTGTGGAAAGGACCAGTCCTAGATGAGAGAGCGGCGCTAGGTCTCCTGATGACCCAAGAGATCCCTGGGAAGGAATCACTGGATGAACCTTTTTATTGAGCATTTCAAGCAGGGTTTCGATCAGAATCAGGCGAACTCCAGAAAATCCTTTGGACAGAGTATTGGCCCTGATCAATATCGCAGCCCGGACTACTTCAGTTGGAAGCGGATCCCCTGTGCCCACAGCGTGGCTCAGGATTAGGTTGCGGTTAAGTAAACGAGTTTCAGCACTGGAGATCTGCTTGTCGGCAAATATGCCGTATCCGGTGTTGATCCCATATACAGGTTCTCCCTCGGAAATGATCCCCTCAACCCAATCACGTGATTCCTGGATTTTCTGAAGGATCTTCGGAGATATGGTTACTTTCTCCTGACCGACGGCAGCGTTTTGAATTTCGTTGATAGTAAGTGAGTTTCCATCAATTTGGATCATAGTTTTCGACCTTTGAGTTCCCGGGTTTTATTACCAGTCCAGGGTATGGTCCTGGCAGGGCGCTGTTTCTTTTTCGACATATCTGTACATCGTGACATTGTTAAAGGGTTCCCCCAGGATTTTGTCATGCACGGCCCAGGATCGCAAATGGATCCGTTTTGCCGCTTTGGGCGACCGGAATGGAGTGCTGCTGTTAAGTAACGGCAGCAGGTCGCCACCTTCTGAAAACCCGTCACTGATCCGAGTCATAAATTTTTTACCGGTCTGGTAGTGGAAGTTGTACTTCTCAAAGATAATTGCCACATGATAAAAAAGCGGTTCCACAAAAAACAGATCCTGGCCCATACAGGCGGCAAAGCTTTCAAACTGGCGCAAAGATTCCTTGAACAAGTGAGGTCCGCGATAGATCTGACCAGGGGCTAATCCAGCTTCCATTGCTTTCTGTTCTGCTTCAAGATTACGGTGATTGGTACCAAAGCTGGTTTTTGTGCCATCCGGCAGCCGGTCAACGTCATAGCGGGGGGTTAGCACATCATTCATCCCATAGAGCAAAATATGCAGTTGGCCGTGGATGGTATCAGTGATATGCCCGAATAATATTGGATCAGCTGCGTCGGCTTGGTGGTAGAGAGCAAGTTCGGCGCTGGATGAGCCGGCCGGGCAGTGCATAATAAATAGATCGTGGCCTTGCGTGTCTCTTAATTTATGGTCGATCTGATATTGGAAAAGGAGCTGAGGGGGAATGATTTTGGCGTAAGTCTCCCTCTTTTGATTGGCAGGAAGTTGATTAAGTCCGGCGATGGTTGAAGGAAAACTCATCATTATTTTGTCCAAAGTAAAAAAGGAAGCTGATTTTTATAATCCGATTTGCCTGAGATCCCTTTGTTTATCGCGTTCCGCGTCCCGCTCCGCGATATCTCTCCTTTTATCATGGAGCTTTTTCCCTTTTGCAACGGCAATTTCTATTTTAGCTTTCCCGTGGGATAAATAGACTCGGAGGGGAATGATGGTGTGGCCTTTGATGCGTACTTTATCCCACATATCCAGGATCTCTTTTTTATGCAAAAGAAGTTTCCTGCGTCGATTAGGGTTGTGGTTAAAGGTGCTTGCTTGTTCGTAGGGGTGTATGTAGGAATCAACCAGCCAGGCTTCCTCACCATCTACGTGAACATAGGCCTGTTCAATACTGATTTGATGATTGCGTATAGACTTAATCTCAGAACCTTGCAGGACAAGTCCAGCCTCGTAGGTGTCCAGGATATGGAAGTTAAAATAAGCTTTTTTATTTTTGGAGATCGTCTTGCCACTCATGGGCTCATTTTAACACAAATTGATTTTCAGGCATTTTTTCAATCGATCACGATCCGAGTGCCGTGACCGGTGTTGTACCAATCACAATGATTTTTATAAGGGGGATCGTAAGCTGGATTCACCCACCTGAAAACCCATTTTGCGTCGCTATTTCTCATATTGATGCAGCCATGGCTCATTGGGCTGCCAAAATTATTATGCCAATATGTTCCATGAAACGCGACCCCGGTTTCAAAGATAAAGAATGTAGTCCAGGGTACACCAGGTAAAGTATAACTGCCTGGCGCACCGGTAGCGATCAATCCCCCCATGTGTTTGGAAGGATACTTTGAAGTGACATTGAAGGTTCCCCGGGGCGTGGCTGTTGCATTAGGGTTCTTTAGATTGACTTCCTTATAACCCAACCCTGAGGAGATCCTGGTCTTGAAGACAAGCTTAGCGCTTTCAAAAGCGGACAGAGTTTGATCCTCAATCGAGACCAGGATGTGTTTATCTATGGGAGGAACATGGATGCTGGTTGGCAGATATTCGATATCCTGGACCAGGCGTAAATGTTCCCGGCGCACATAATAGACCAGCGACGTGGAGAGTTGGGAGGTAAGTTCATACCAGGGTTTTTTATCAGGACCGGTTTTTACACCTGTGATCCAATGGGTGGTTTCATAATAGAGCCGGTATTTCTTTTTCCACCCCTGATATTCGCTGAAAGTATAAGCTTCCGTGTAGGGAACCGTGATCTCTGCCAGGTTGCCGCATTCAAAGATATCGTCATAGGGTTTGTTCAGGCGGTAGCGGGTATGCTGGACATACACGCCAGGCAGATATCCACCCCAGACGCGGTACCAATTAGCCAGCGGGTGGTCTCCATCCTCGATTTCCAGTTCATAATAGAGGTGAAGCAGTTCATCGAAACTGGTCCTGCGAACTATCTCACTGTCGTAGTCCGGTTCCTCGTAAATGTAAATGACCTTATCGTCGGCTGCGACTCTACCAATAATGCCCCGGGTCATTCTGCTTCCAGGTAGTGAAAAACCTGGCGAAAACCCGGCGCCTAAGAAACCCAAGAGGGAAAGTTTGAGAAAGTTTTTACGTGTGATGAACGTCAATCCACACCTCCAAACAAGATTCTAACGAAGAGTCCCTGGAATTACAAGCAGGACAACTCATATTCATGATGTGTTGTGTTTCGATTTTATTCCCCATTATAATAAAAATGAAAAAGGGAGGACCCTAGGTGTTTATTCCCGCCTACTGCAAAATAATCCAAACAGGGGAACTGGAGAATATAGCTGTTGTTTTGTCAGAACGATTATCCAGGTGTGATATTTGCCCCCGAAACTGCGTGGTAAATCGCATATCAGGAGAAGTTGGAATTTGTGGTGTAGGAGAACGGGTTTGGGTCAGCAGCTATGGGCCCCATCATGGTGAAGAGGATCCTCTACGGGGCGTTTACGGATCAGGAACAATATTCTTCAGTGGCTGTAATTTGAATTGCCTCTACTGTCAAAATGCGGATATCAGTCAAAAGCTCACTGGGGAAGAAGTCTCAACCAGTGTTCTTGCCAGTATGATGCTGGAGCTGCAGGGGATGGGCTGCCACAATATTAACCTGGTATCACCTACTCATGTTGTCCCCCAGATTGTAGAGGCAATACTTCTGGCTGCAGCTGACGGTTTAACTTTGCCTATTGTCTATAATAGCGGTGGGTATGATGCGATTTCAACGCTCCAGCTTTTGGAAGGGATCATTGATATTTATATGCCAGATATGAAATACAGTGACGAAAATACTGGACGTGATCTTTCTGGTGTTCCCGCATATCCGATGGTGAATCAGGCAGCTGTTCTGGAAATGCACCGCCAGGTGGGGGATTTGAAAATCTCAGCAGCCGGAATAGCTGAGAGGGGGTTGTTGATCCGGCATCTGTTACTGCCAAATGGATTGGCAGGCTCACAAGAGGTCCTTCGATTCATCGCTGAGCAGGTTTCATCAGACACATACCTTAACATCATGGATCAATATCGCCCTGCCTACCAGGCCTACTGCAAGAATGATCTGAATCGGAAGATTACGAGAGCAGAATACCTGGATCTTATCCACCAAGCAGAAAGCCTGGGAATGACTAGGCTGGATAAATAATCCTGATTATTTATCGCATCCTAATTACGACCAGATGTTATAATACGACCAGCCCGGAAAGCCAGAGAACGTAATCTTTTTGGGAAATTTCACTGCACTTATTTATCCCCTGAATTTTGGAGGTTTCTCATGTCAGGACATTCAAAATGGTCGACCATAAAACACAAAAAAGCTGCGACTGATGCCCGCCGCGGTGCTGCTTACACAAAGTTGGCCCGGGAGATCCAGATTGCTGCCCGGGAAGGCGGCGGAGATCCGGAAACTAATTTTGGACTGCGCCTGGCGATGGATCGGGCCAGGTCGGCCAATATGCCAAGTTCCAATATAGATCGTGCTGTTAAGCGCGGCACTGGTGAGGATAAAGATGCCGCCCAGATGGAAAAGATCCATTATGAGGGTTATGCCCCGCATGGTGTTGCAGTGATTTTGAACTGTATCACAGACAACCGCAATCGAACTGTAGCTGATATCCGTCATGTGCTGACCAAATCCGGCGGATCGATGGGACAGGAAGGTTCCGTATCCTGGCAATTTACCAGGAAATCTTTTTTTAATATACCCTGCGGTGATCTGAGCTTTGATGATCTCTTTGAGATTGCTGCGGAGGGAGGAGCTGATGATGTGATTGAGGAAGATAATTATTTTGAGATCATTGGACAGGTCGAAGTTTTTAAAACGATTTTCGACAAATTGAAGGCTGCCTCTATTGATCCCGAAGCTTCAGGGTTAAGAATGGATCCAAATCAGGAAGTTGAACTGGATCTGGAAAGTACGTTACAGGTGATGAAAGTGATTGATACACTAGAAGAACTTGATGATATCCTGGAAGTTTATACGAATCTCAAGATAAGTGATGAAGCTCTGGAAGGGCTGGCATAGCTTAATGACTGAATCCAGGGTGGTGATCGGGATTGATCCGGGTACGGCAATTACTGGATATGGACTGATCAAAGAAGCAAAAAATGGAGACCTAACCTGGCTGGCACACGGGGTGATCACCACTGCAAGTGATTGGGATGAACCCCGGCGGCTGCTCCATCTGTATCGATCTTTACTGGATATCATAAACGATACGAAACCGAATTGTTGTGCCGTCGAAAAATTATTCTTCCAAAAGAATGTCAAAACTGCCTTAAATGTGGGACAAGGCCGAGGAGCAGCTTTGATTGCAATAGCAGAAACTGGATTGACGATGGGAGAATATACACCATTAGCAATAAAGCAGGCTGTTGTTGGGTACGGAAAAGCAGATAAGAACCAGGTTCAGCAAATGGTAAAACTTCTGCTGAATTTAAATGACATTCCTCGGCCGGATGATGCCGCGGATGCTCTGGCAGTCGCAATCTGTCATTTACATTCCACACGAGGGTTTAAAAGAACATGATTTATCAAGGCATTTTCCTTCGTTTCGGCGCAGCTTTATTAATTGGCGTATTGATTGGTATGCAGCGAGAATATGCCCATGGATCTAGTCAGGGGCGGGGGCTATTTGCTGGAGTGCGGACTTTTGCTTTGATGAGCTTGGTGGGAGCAACAGCGGCTTTTTTATCTGATACCCTTGATTCTATTTGGGTATTCATCAGCATTATTGGCCTGGTGAGCCTGATGGTGATAGTAGCTTATTATGTAACAGCTACAGAAAGAGAGGAAATTGGATTGACTTCAGAAGTCGCTGCCCTGATCACCATCCTGATCGGAGCGATCTGTTATTTCCATTCCGTTGAATTAGCTGCAGCAATGGGGGTTGTAACCACGGTCTTACTGGCTGTGAAAGGAGAGTTCCGCCAATTTGTCAAGATAATTACCCAGGAAGATGTTTTTGCCACTCTCCAGTTTGCGGTGATCACTGCAATCGTTTTGCCTGTTCTGCCGAATAAGACCTTTGGGTTTCCACCTTTTGATGTTCTAAATCCATCCCAGATTTGGGAAATGGTTATCTTTATTTCAGGGATAAATTTTCTTGGTTATGTTCTGGTCAAAGTGGTTGGTCCAAAAAAGGCTTTGGGTATCAGCGGCTTATTGGGTGGACTTGCATCGAGCACTGCGGCCACTATGAGTTTTTCAGAACGAAGTAAATCGCAGGCTGGCATGGAGAAACCATTTGCAGTAGCAATCATTGTGGCCTGGATAATTATGTTCATCCGGGTGATTATTGAAGTTGCCGTGGTCAATACTCAGCTGCTGTCATACGTTTGGCCTGCTTTGGCAGCCATGGGGTTGGCGGGTCTGATATACGCTGTTTATCTTTACCTGTCGCAATCAGCCATTGATGAAGAAGAATTGGCCTTGTCTAACCCCTTTGAACTAGGAACAGCAATCAAATTTGGTTTGATCTACGCTTTGGTTCTATTGGCCATAAAAACAGCTGAGATGTATATTGGAGAAAAAGGGATTTATTTAACCAGCATCATAGCTGGTTTAGCGGATGTAGACGCGATAACATTGTCAATATCGGATCTTACCCGGGTAGGAGGAAGCATACCGCTGGAATCCGGGAAATTTGCCATTATTTTCGCCACGATATCCAATACCCTGACAAAGGGCGCTCTGGTATTTTCAATCGGTTCTAAAACACTCCGAAAATACGTTTGGCCTATCATGGCAATAATGGTTATTATAGGTCTAGGGATCACCTTTTTAATCTGAGAGAACAAATATGATCGCAAGCATACAAGGGCAAGTCATCCAGATAGGTGAAGACAACCTGATCGTTGAGGTGGGGGGGATCGGTTATCTGGTTTATGTGACTGAGTTTCTGGTTCAATCACAGCGCAGGGGAGAGACGGTGTCACTCTTTACCCATTTGGTTGTGAGAGAAGATTCGCTCACCTTATTTGGCTTTCAAGAACAGGAAGAAGTTTCGTTGTTCCAGGAGCTTATCAAGGTCAATGGAGTAGGGCCTAGATTGGCCCTGGAAACCCTTTCCACACATAATCCAGATGTGATCAAGCGCGCTGTCTTGAATAAACAGGAGGAGATCTTCGCCCAGGTCTCTGGAATTGGGAAAAAGACCGCACAAAAGATACTATTATCCTTGGAAGATCGGATTAGCTTTACGGATGAGATGGTGTTTTCTCCGGAGACCGCGGGGATAAATGCGGAAGTCCAGCAGGCATTGGTTACCCTGGGGTATTCGGTCCTTGAGGCTCAGGCTGCCCTGCAGGCCTTACCCGATGATGCTCCTCTGGATTTGGAGACCAGGCTTACCTTTGCCCTTAGGTTCTTCAGTTAAGAGGTATTTGCTGGACAAGAAGCAGACTATCAGTTATCATTTTTTGGATTGCAGAACAACTTGTCTGATAATAAAGAATTATAGAGGAACGATCAAAAATATGACTGGCGCGAATGTCATTTTTTGATTTGCTTTATTAATTACAGCGGAGGTATCGTGACTGAATCCATTAATCAAATTACAGCAGAGTTTAAGAAATTTATTGATGATTTTCAACCTACTGCTGGGGTACAGAGTGTCGGTTCTGTTTTTGAAGCTGGCGATGGCATTGCTCGTGTAACAGGCCTTGCTGATGTTCGAGCCCAGGAACTAGTTCAATTCAAGAATGGTGTTCTGGGAACTGCGTTTAACCTCGAAAAAGACCATGTTGGTGTCATCATCATGGGAGAATATGATGAGATCGGTGAGGGGATGGAAGTCCGAACCACCAATCGAATTACTTCTGTTCCAGTGGGTGATGCTTTGATCGGGCGGGTTGTGAATGCGATCGGAGAACCCATTGATGGGAAAGGCCCTATTCGCAGTACTGGGTATCGACCAGTCGAATTCATCGCACCTGGTGTGATCGAACGGAAAGATGTGGATCAGCCTCTCCAGACCGGTATTAAAGCTATTGACTCCATGATACCGATCGGTAGGGGTCAGCGGGAATTGATCATTGGTGACCGGCAAACTGGAAAAACTGCCATTGCCCTTGATACTATCATCAATCAAAAAGGCAAAGGCGTTATCTGTATTTACGTGGCCATTGGCCAGAAGAAGGCCGGTGTTGCCAGGACTGTCTCAATCCTTGAAGAACATGGCGCCATGGAGCATACAATTATCGTATCTGCGTCAGCAGATGAGCCCAGCGCCCTACAGTATATTGCCCCGTATGCCGGCTGCGCAATGGGTGAAGAATTCATGGCAACAGGCAGGGATGCCTTGATCGTCTATGACGATCTTTCAAAACATGCCTGGTCATATCGGGAAATTTCCCTGCTGCTCAGGCGTCCGCCAGGACGCGAAGCATATCCGGGGGACTTGTTTTATCTTCATTCCCGCCTGCTGGAAAGAGCAGCCAGAATGGCCGATAATTTTGTGATCGTTCCTGAGGATTTCAATGAGACTCTGGCCGATCAAAAAGATGCCGTTAACGGTAAAGTCTATGTGGGTCCGCTGGCAAAAGGTGAAGCCAAACATGATCTGGAAGCCGGTGAGAAAGGAAAGATCGTGAAAGTGAAAGGGACCGGAGGGTCATTAACCGCGCTGCCTATCATTGAGACTCTGCTGGGTGATGTGTCAGCTTATGTGCCGACTAACGTTATTTCGATCACGGACGGCCAGATATACCTCGAAAACGACTTGTTTTATTCTGGAATACGGCCCGCCATTAACGCCGGCATCTCGGTCTCACGTGTAGGTGGTGATGCCCAGCTGAAGGCCATGAAGCAGGTTGCAGGCCAGCTGCGTCTGGAAATGGCTGCCTTCCGCGAATTAGCGGCATTTGCACAATTTGGTTCTGACCTTGATAAAGCAACCCAGGCCAGATTGGATCGGGGTCGGCGCTTGCGCGAAATTCTCAAGCAGCCCCAGTTCTCTCCTGTACCGGTTGCCAATCAGATCGTGGTGATTTACGCGACGACCAATGGTTATGCGGATGAGATCCAATTAACTGATATGGCAGAATGGGAAAACGAGCTAAACCGCTATATCGAAAACAGCCATCCAGATCTGCTTTCTGTCATTATGGAAGAAAAACAGCTTACTGATAAGATCGAAGAAAAGCTTAAAGGTGCCCTGGAAGGGTTTTCACTCTAATTGATTAACAATAAGCCAATTATTTCCAGGATATTGATATATGGCAAATGCTAGAGAAGTTAAGCAACGCATCAAAAGCGTCAAGAATATCTCTCAGGTGACCCGGGCTCTGCAAGCAGTCAGCGCCAGTAAAGTGCGCAAAGCTATTGACCAGCTTGATGATACCCGGCCTTATTCAGTTAAAGCATGGCAGGTTCTGCTGCATATCGCAGAGCAGCCGGACGGATCAACTTTGCACCCGATGCTGGCACAACATTCTGAAGTAAAAAATATAATTGCCATTGTGATTAGCGGTGACCGGGGATTGGCAGGCGCGTACAATTCCAACTTGATCAGGAAAGCCGATGAGTGGGCCGAAACCATTGATATTCCGGTGAAATACATAGCTGTCGGAAAACGAGGTCGTGACCAGCTGCTCCGGAGGGGGAAGAAAATATTGGCTGAGTTCTGCAATTTACCGGCCCAGCCATCCTATAACGATATCTCTCCTGTAGGATATATTGCTGTTGATCAGTATTTGGATGACGAAGTAGATGAGGTGTACTTGATCTATACTCAATTCGTCAACCGGATGACCCATCGGCCTGTGGTTAAAAAGATACTCCCACTGGATCCTGATTCCGAGGATCGTGTGAAAGATTTTAAAATCAAAGAGGCGTTGGTTGGAGGATATATCTTCGAACCGGATCAGAGATCACTTCTGGATGAGATCGTACCCCGCTTCACTGTGCTGCAGGTTTTTCACGCTGTGATCGAATCCCTGGCGAGTGAACACTCTGCCCGAATGGTGGCAATGAAAAATGCTACCGATAATGCAACTGACCTGGCAGACGTGCTGCAATTGGAATACAACAAAGCCCGGCAGGGGGCTATTACGAGTGAAATGCTCGATATTGCAGGCGGCGCAGAAGCAATATCTGATTAGTTGATATTTTTAGTAAAACCTGGAAGGATTATTTGAGTGGAGGGTGTAATGACAGAAGCCAGCGGAAAGATCATCGAAATTAAAGGCGGCGTGATCGATGCAGAGTTCAATGTAGAAGATTTGCCGAAGATTTACGATGCCCTGGTTGTGGAAGTTGATGACGGAGATGACCTGGTTCTGGAAGTGGAAAACCATCTGGGTGGCGGTGAAGTCCGCTGCGTCGCTATGGGACCAACTCCGGGATTGAAGCGTGGTATGAAAGTGACTGGAACTGGCGCGCCCATCATGGTGCCTGTTGGCGAGCAAGTCCTGGGTCGGATTATGAATGTCCTCGGCCAACCAGTCGATGGAAAGGGTGAGATCTCATCTAACGAATATTATCCTATCCACAGGCTGGCTCCTTCATTTGAGGATCAATCCACGGAAGTCGAAGTATTTGAAACTGGCATTAAATCAATTGACCTGGTCGCCCCTTTCACAAAAGGAGGTAAGACCGGGGTTTTCGGCGGTGCTGGTGTTGGAAAAACAATTATTATTATGGAACTGATCCGTTCAGTCGCCACCGAGCATGAAGGCAACTCGGTATTTGCTGGAGTAGGTGAGAGGACCAGGGAAGGCACTCAGCTTTATAGAGAAATGCTGGAATCTGGCGTGATGAAAGACACCGTCATGGTATTTGGTCAGATGAATGAACCTCCGGGACCCCGTTTGCGGGTTGCGCTGACAGGACTGGCCTTGGCTGAGAAATTCAGAGATGAGGGTCGAGATGTATTGATGTTCATTGATAATATCTTCCGATTCAGCCTAGCGGGCGCTGAGGTATCAGCCCTGTTGGGCCGGATGCCTTCGGCGGTTGGTTATCAGCCTACCCTGGCAACGGAAATGGGCAACCTGCAGGAACGTATCACAAGCACCAAAACCGGATCGATCACTTCCATGCAGGCCATTTACGTGCCGGCTGATGATTATTCTGATCCGGCGCCTGTGGCTACTTTCACACACCTGGACGCCACGATTGCTCTCGAGCGTTCGATCGCTGAGAAAGGGATTTATCCCGCCGTTGACCCGCTGACCTCCACTTCACGGATCCTTGATCCCAATATCGTCGGAATTGAACACTACGAGATCACCCGACGTGTGCAGGAAGTGCTTCAGAAATATAAAGATCTGCAGGATATTATCGCCATTCTCGGTATGGATGAACTTTCAGAAGATGATAAGATCGCTGTTTCGCGAGCTCGTAAAATTGAACGTTTCTTCTCTCAGCCGATGTTTGTTGCTGAACAGTTTACGAACATTCCTGGGAAATATGTGCCCATTAAAGAAACCGTTCGGGGTTTCAGCGAAATCCTGGAAGGAAAACATGATCACCTGCCAGAGGATGCATTCTTGCTGGTGGGGACAATTGATGAAGCGGTTGAAAAAGCTGAAAGAATTGGAGCAAATTAGGATCAGGAGCTGTTGTTATGCCAATCCGGTGTGAAATAGTTTCCCAGGACCGCCTGGTCTACGAAGGTGATGTTGACATAGTCATGGTGCCTGGATCGCTAGGTGAAATGGGTATTCTCCCTGGCCATGCCCCGTTGTTATCCTCTCTGGAAATGGGCGTAATCCGTGTTAAAACTGGTGAGATTGAAGAGATATTTACTGTTACCGGCGGTTTTATTGAAGTTCAGCCGGATATTGTAACCATTATGGCGGATGCGGCTGAGCATGTTGAAGATATAGATATTGAAAGGGCTGAAAAAGCTATGGAGCGCGCCAGCCAGCTGCTGGAAGAATACAGCCCCGCTGACGTAGAAAATTATATGCGGATCCAGGCAGCAATACGCCGTTCAAATTTGCGTCTGAAGGCCGCCGAGGAGCACCGCAAGCGCGGACATCGCTCAAGACCCCCCGGTATGGGGTCAACATAACAGGATATTTATGGCATTTTTATCGCAAGATTTTGGAATTGATCTAGGCACGTATTACACCATGATCGCTGAGGAGGGAGTACTCCTGGAGCGCTGGCCGACTGTGGCAGCTATTGCCATTGACGAACAAAAGATCGTTGAATTCGGCCAGGCCGCCAAAGATATGTTTGGCCGTGTACCAGACTCTCTCGAAATCACCCAGCCGCTGAAACACGGTGTGATTGCTGAATTTGAAGTCACTATGTTATTGCTGGACCGGCTAATCAAAAAAGTGACTGGAGCTGTTCGGTTGGTTCGTCCCCGGATCATGGTGACAGTTCCTTATGGTGTCACCAGTGTGGAAAGCAGAGCGGTTCAGGAAGCGGTTCTTGAGGCTGGAGCACGGGAGGTGTTCTTGATCCCTCAGCCTTTGGCCGCTGCAATTGGCATTGATCTTCCTATTAACACACCCACTGGCAATATGATCCTTAATATGGGTGGTGGAGCGACACAAGCAGCTGTCCTGGCGATGTATGGCATTGTATCCGCTGGAACATTGAGGAAGGGTGGTGCAGATCTGGACGATGCCATCGCAACCTATGTCAGACGGAAATATGGCCTGATCATCGCTCAACCTACCGCAGAGAGGATCAAATTGGAAATTGGAGCAGCGATGCCCATGGAAGAGAAATCGGGCATTGAGATCCAGGGGCAGGATCAGGTCACAGGCCTTCCCCAGCCGCTTACCTTAACAACGGAAGAGATCGTTGAGGCTTTACAGGATCCCCTCAAGGAAATCATTGAAACAGCTCGAAAGGTATTAGAAAAAACCCCACCAGAGCTGGTATCTGACATCATTGACAGGGGTATTGCTCTCAGTGGTGGGTCAGCGCTGCTTCCAGGAATGGAAAAATTGTTAACAAAAGAATTGGGTGTGCCTACCTATCTGGTGGATAACCCCACAACCTGTGTTGTGGAAGGCGCATCCAGGGCGTTTGCTCCAGGTATCTTCCCCAAAATTAGGCGCAGCCTTATTTCTTGAGATTCTTTGCAGCTAATAAAATAAAAAACCCGTAACCATCTCCGGTTACGGATTTTTTTTTATCATACAGCAAATCAAATCAATTCAGGAAATAACTGAGTTTTTGAAGATGGACAGCGGGATCGATATGTTCGATCTGTACTCCATCTGGGGTTTTGATATAGATTGGCGCATAGTTAAGAATGGCAGTGATACCAACCACGACCAGGTCATCAATCACTTCCTGGGCGAATTCAGCTGGAATGGCGAGAACAGCTATCTGGATACCATTTTTAGCCACAAAATCACACATTTCACGTTTATCCTTTATAACCAAATCACCGATCTTACGGCCAATTTTCTGGGAATCGATATCAAAGATTGCAGCTACACGAAAGCCCCGGTTAAGAAATCCTTTGTATCTGACAAGGCCGCTGCCTAGATCTCCTGCGCCAATGACAATCATGTCCCAGACAGTGTCAGTGTTCAGAATCTGGTTCAATTTTGAGGTGAGGAATTCGATCTCATAACCTTTGCCGCGTTTACCCAATTCGCCAAAATGGGAGAGGTCCTTCCTGATCTGGGCTGCGGAAATATCCAGAAGTTTTCCCAGTTCTCGGGAAGAGGCATAATTATAGCCATCTTTCTTTAATCTGGTTAATGCTCTCAGATAGAGGGGCAGCCTACCAATAATAATATGGGGTATTTGAGGGGTCATGGTTTTTTACCAAAATGATTCTGTTAGTTGTTTATTCAGGGAGGTTGTGAGATTTTTTACAATTTTACCATAAGAGAACCTGATTATTGAGAATGGTATAATAGCGGAGAAATTGAGCCTTATGATCTGGAACTCTGACCAGCTGGAGGTATTCCATTGACCCTAGATGATTGATTAGCAGCCAGGGCTTTAGTATGCAAGGCAGCAAGGAAATCTCACTTATGTATTTTGATGAAGTAGTCATAGAAGTATCTGGTGGAAATGGTGGTAATGGGGTCATCCAATTCCGGCGTGAAAAATACGTTCCCCTTGGCGGTCCAGATGGTGGGGATGGTGGGCACGGCGGGAAAGTTATCTTACAGGTGGATCCACATGAGAACACACTTTCGAATTTCCGTCACCAAAGGAAATTCAATGCCCAGAATGGATTTAGGGGGAAGGGAAAGAACCAAACCGGGGCTTCAGGGGAAGACCTGATTATCAAGGTCCCACCCGGAACAATGGTATTTAATGAAGGAGATGATTCCTTCATAAGTGATCTTGTTGAAGATGGACAACAGCTGATTATCTGCAAAGGAGGTCGGGGCGGGAGGGGCAATACCCGTTTTAAAACCTCGAAAAATAAAGCTCCCAGAATAGCGGAAAAAGGCGCGCCCCCCGAAGAGAAAACCATCAGGTTGGAACTGAAATTGATTGCCGACGTTGGTATCATCGGTGTACCCAATGCGGGGAAATCTACCTTGCTTTCTGTGATCAGTAACGCCAAGCCAAAAATTGCTCCCTATCCGTTTACGACCCTCCAGCCAAATCTTGGCGTAGTGGATCTGGATGAGGAGATTCAACTGATTATAGCTGATATTCCAGGCTTGATCGAAGGCGCCCACCGGGGAGAAGGACTAGGTCATGATTTTCTAAAACATATCCAGCGTACAAGGGTTTTGATCCATCTCCTAGATGGACTGTCAGATGAGCCTTTCCTGGATTTAGCTCAGATTAATTCTGAACTTGCTTTATTCGATCCAGCATTGGGAGATAAACCTCAGATTGTTGTCTTGAATAAGATGGATCTGCCGGAAGTTGAGGTGAAATGGGAGAGGCTCAAAGAACAGCTGAATGAAAAAGGATATCAGGACGTCTATGCTATCTCCGCTGTTACCAATCAGGGAATTAGGCCAATCCTTTACAGGGCAGCCCAGCTATTGGAAGAAACTCCTGAGTACGAATATCGAGTGAATATCGACGATGATGACATGCCGATCTATAGATATGATTCAGATCCCCAGGACTATTCAATTATGAAAACAGAGGGGGGCTGGCGAATATCCGGGGCTGCCCTGGAGCGCGCGGCTGCTATGACATATTGGGAACATTTTCAATCTATCCGAAGATTTCATAATATCCTGGAGGCAATGGGTGTTGACCGGTCGTTAAGGGAAGCAGGTGTTAAACCTGGTGATGTAGTGATGATCGGTGAACATGAATTGGAATGGGAAGAATGAAAAATCCCAGGGTTGGTTATTTCGGGGGAACTTTCGACCCACCTCACCTGGGACATATCATCCTTGCTGCAGAAGCTAAATACTACCTGGGCCTTGACGAGTTTAGGTGGGTCATTACCCCCGAACCTCCTCATAAAAAAGGCCGAAGCATCACGCCGGTTAAATATCGACTAGATATGCTTAAACTGGTAGTCGCAGATCAGATGATGTTTGAAATTTCAGAAGTTGATATTCAGCGAATCCCCCCCCATTACGCAGCAGATACAGTGGAAATCCTTAAAAATCAACAACCCTCAGCAGAACTGGTTTACATTATTGGAGAGGACTCATTAAAGGATTTACCCGATTGGTACGAAACTTCCCGATTTATATCAGCCATTGATCAGCTGGCAGTAGCTCCCAGACCAGAGGTATCGGCCGATTTGGATCAATTGGATCGTATACTGCCGGGTTTGTCAGATAAAATAATATTCATCCCTGATGTTTTGATTGATATATCTTCCAGTATGATTCGCGAGAGAGTAAGGGAGGGCGCTCCCTTTGAACACTTTTTGATAGATAGTGTGGCTGACTATATAAAAATGAACCAGCTTTATCTTACTGGGAACGATTTAGGAAGTAGCTGAAGATCCTATCCTGAAGAGGTGATATGGCATTTCAAACCATCCTGTCTGCTGCAGATTTAAAAAAGAATTTGGATAATCCTGAGTGGGCAATCATGGATTGCAGGTTTGACCTTCAAGAATCCGAACTGGGCTACCAGGAATACATTGCCGGTCATGTTCCCGGCTCGTTATATATCCATCTTGACCGAGATCTTTCGAGTAAAATCATTCCTGGAAAAACAGGGCGGCATCCGCTTCCGGATAAAAATGTTTTTTCCGAACGGTTGTCTTCCTGGGGAATTGATAATTTGACTCAGGTGGTCGTTTACGATAATAATAATGGTGGATTGGCTGCCAGGTTGTGGTGGCTGCTGCGTTGGTTAGGGCATAATAATGTTGCTATTTTGAACGGCGGATGGCCTGCCTGGGATATTGAGAACAACCCGATTGAAACAGGTGAGTCTACCAGAGAGCCGAGGGTTTTTATTCCGGCAGAACAACCCCAATATATCGTCGATGCGGAATTTGTTGAGAAGGTCAGACTGGATCCGGATTACTTGCTGGTGGATTCCAGGGCGGCCGAACGGTATTGGGGCATAAATGAAACAACAGATCCAATCGCTGGTCACATACCGGGCGCAGTGACTGCTCCCTATGCAGGAAATCTGGATGATCAGGGATTCTTCCTAAAAACTGAGATGTTAAAGGAACGTTTTGATATTTTGCTGGAAGGTATTCCTGCCGAGAATGTCATCTTTTATTGTGGTTCAGGAGTAACGGCGAGTCACAATCTTGTTGCTATGATAGAAGCCGGCTATGAGATGCCGAAACTATATCCCGGCTCCTGGAGTGAATGGATTACTGATCCTAGCCGGCAAGTAGAACCATAATTCCCCAGGATCTTAATGAAAATTTCAATATCATTGGCCCAACTGGATCTAAAACTTGGAGACCCGGAGAATAATATTCTCAAGGCTCAAGAAGCGGTTATACAGGCATCCAAGCAAGGAGCGGAAATCGTTCTCCTGCCCGAATTATGGGCCAGCGGGTTTGACCTTGAACACGCACGGGAATATGCCAGTTCTCTCAATGAAGGTTGGTTTGCTCGAATGAAGTCTTTGGCTGTGGATTTTGGGATCGGAGTGGGCGGATCAATGATCGAGGAAGATCAGGGAGAATTTTATAATTCTTTTGTTCTTTATGATAAAACAGGAGACTTGCTGGGATCGTATCGAAAAATCCACTTATTTCAAAAACTTCAGGAACATATTCATTTCAAGGGAGGAAAAAAGGTAGTGGTTGTAGATTCTCCCTGGGGAAAAATTGGATTAGCGATATGTTATGATTTGAGGTTCCCAGAGATCTTTAGAACCTGTGCAGTTGAAGGCGCCGAATTGATCCTGCTTGTTGCGGAATGGCCCAAGAGAAGAATAGAACACTGGAAGATCCTTCTGCAGGCCCGAGCGATAGAGAACCAATGTTTTATTGCAGCTGTAAATAAAGCCGGTATTAGCCAGGGAGCAGCCCTGGGTGGAAACAGCGCCGTAGTCAATCCCATGGGGGAATTCCTGGTACTGGGTGGAGAAAATGAGGAGCTGCTTCAAGCCGCTTTTGATCTGGATGAAGTAAAAAAAATACGGGAATGGATGCCTGTATTTGATGACCGCAGGCCTGGAGTTTACTGATCTTCTTTTCGCCGGAAGATGTTTTAATAATTGCATTTGGGGTATGCTGCCCACAATATAAAATGGGCATTCTAGCCAGGCGCAGAATTGGACGATTCCCTCGTTCTTTGTTTCACAATGTTTTTGATTTGGAGTATAATGTCCGCGGTGTCAGGTGGAAGAAAAAAGCTTGTTTTTGAAATCAATTAAAAACTAAGAATTACTTCATTCTAAATGGCACAAAATAGATGAGATTATAAATAGTTAAACGTCAGGAAGTGCATATGCTGGAAGAATTTTTTAACCCAAAATCAGTTGCTGTTATAGGTGCCTCAACCTCCCCAGGAAAGCTCGGTTATGCTGTTCTGGAAAACCTGGTTGAAGGGGGCTATGTAGATATTGGCACGATTTACCCAATTAACCCTAAAGCCGATGAGATCCTTGGACAAAAAGCCTATCCCTCTGTTCTAGAAGTCCAGGGTGATATTGATCTGGCAGTGATAGTAATTCCTTATAAATTTGTTCCTTCAATCCTTGAGGAATGCGGAAAAAAGAATATTCCTGCTGTTGTTATTATCAGCGCTGGTTTCCGCGAAGCAGGCATGGAAGGTCTGGAGCGGGAACTGGAATTGGTGGAGATTGCCGATAAATATAATATCCGCCTTATTGGCCCAAACTGTCTGGGCATTATTGATACCTTTACACCTATAAATGCTTCTTTCTCGGCCGGAACCCCACCCAAGGGACCGATGGCATTTATGTCTCAATCAGGCGCTCTTGGAACTGCGATCCTGGACTGGGCCCAGGCGGGCCGACTAGGTTTGTCGAAATTTGTCAGCCTTGGAAATAAGGCCGATGTCAGTGAGATCGAATTGCTGGAAGCCTGGGCGGATGACAAAGACACCAATGTGATACTGATGTACAGTGAAGGATTGCCCAACGGTCAGAAATTTATCAAGGTTGCCCGTGAAGTGACAAAGAAAAAGCCCGTGGTCGCCATAAAATCTGGTGTGACAAAATCCGGTTCCCGGGCAGTGTCCTCCCACACGGGTTCCCTGGCTGGTTCTGAACAGGCTTATCAGGCGGCTTTTCTGCAGGCTGGTGTGCTGCGGGCCAACGATATGGCAAGTATGTTCGATATGGCTCTTGCCCTGGGTTATCAGCCGCTGCTAAAGAACGACAGAATTGCGATCATTACCAACGCAGGAGGTCCCGGCATCCTGGCTACTGACGCTCTTGAGCGCAGCGGCATGAGCCTGGCTCGCTTGCAAGTTGAAACGATCCATGAGCTGGAAAAATTCCTGCCCGACGCAGCCAGCGCTGCAAACCCAGTTGACGTTTTGGGAGATGCCAAGGGAGACCGCTACGAATTTGCTTTAGATGTTGTAGCGAAAGATCCAAATGTGGATGGCATTATGGTCGTGTTAACACCGCAAGCGATGACCGAAATCCCAGAGACTGCAAAGGCTGTAGGAGAGTTATCTATAAAAATAGATAAACCCGTACTGGCCTGTTTTATGGGGGAGGCCAAAGTTGAGGTGGGCATTCGAATTCTTAAGGAATATGATGTCCCGAATTATTCGTTCCCTGAGCGGGCATCACTTGCTTTCAGGGCCATGTCCCAATACCGGGGCATCACTGAAAGGACCGACCCGGTCTATGAAAAATTTGAAGTGGATATCAAAGCTGCCAAGAAGGTGATTGACGGCGCGAAAGCGGATGGCCGTTATGCAATTGGTGATGCAGAAGCATGGAATATTCTCAAAGCATACGGTCTAAAGATCCCGAAATCAAGTCTGGCAAAAAATGCGGATGAAGCTGTTGAGCTAGCTGCTGAAATAGGCTATCCCGTGGTTATGAAGATCGCCTCTCCTGACATCCTGCACAAAACTGATGTTGGCGGCGTGAAGGTTGGACTGGAATCCGCTGACCAGGTGCGAGACGCTTATGATCTTATGATATATAGAACAGAACGATTCCTCCCGGAAGCCCAGATCTGGGGCTGCCAGGTTCAAGAAATGGCACCTCCCGGTGGATTGGAAGTGCTGATTGGTATGAACCGAGACCCACAATTTGGACCGCTGGTCACATTTGGTTTGGGCGGTATCTACGTAGAGGTCCTCAAAGACGTTACATTCAGGGTAGCACCCTTTACCAGGTTAGATGCCCAGGCAATGTTGTCGGAGATACGCTCTAAAGCGCTCCTGGATGGAGTCCGCGGCAAACCGGCTGTTGATAAAGAGGCAATTGTGGATGTATTATTGAGAATGGGCCAGCTAGTGCAAGATTTCCCTGAAATTGCTGAATTTGATATTAACCCTCTTATCGTATATCCAAAAGAACAAGGCGCGATTGCCATTGATATGCGATTGGTTTTAGCAAGTGAGAAATAAGGAGAAGAAAATGAAATCATTATATATTACTTCTGTTGAGAAGTACTCTGGTAAGACCGCGCTTTGCCTGGCCTTCGGCAAGATCTACCAGGAACGTGGATTGAAAGTCGGTTACTTAAAACCTTTCAGCCTCCGACCCTGGAAAATTGGTGACAAGATTGCCGATGAAGATGCTGCATTCGTGATTGATATCCTCGGCGTGAATGCCAAACCCTGGGAGTTGGCGCCCGTAGTCGTCACCTCAGATATGCTTCGGGATTACCTCACCAGCAAAGAGAAAGTTGACTACATGCCACAGGTTCTGGAAGCGGCAAAAATCCTGGAAGATAGAAAGGATTTTCTGCTCCTGGAAGGAGGTGGCAATCTGCGGGAAGGTTATGTGATGAACTTGGCTACTCCAGATGTGGCCAAGGAATTAGGCAGTGCCATTATTGTTGTAGTTAAATACACTGATGATGTATCTTTATTGGACGATGTGCTCGCTGCAAAATTCAGACTACCAAACGCCCTTTCTGGTGTGGTGATAAATCGAGTACCTCGGCATGCCTTGAGTTATGTGAACAATCTGGTTGTCCCTTACCTGGAAAAAGAAGGTGTTCCGATCCTCGGCGTACTGCCTGATGATGTTTCTTTGGCCGCCCTTTCCGTGGGAGAAATTGTGGATGTTTTGAACGCTGAAGTACTGACGTCCTGTTATGATGAGGAAGCACTTGTCGAAGCACTGATGGTCGGTGCGATGACCGAAGATTCGGCTCTGCGCCGATTCCGGAAACAGCACAATAAAGCAGTCATCACTGGCGGTGACAGAACTGATATTCAGTTGGCTGCCATGGAAACCTCCACGACTTGCCTGATCCTGACAGGGAACCTGCATCCCAGTAATTTGATCATCAAACAGGCGGAAAATATGTGTGTCCCGATCCTGCTGGTGCCTGGAAATACTATGGAAACAGTTGAATCACTGGACCGGATCATTGGCAAAACCCGACTGGGGCAAAAAGAAAAATTGGATAAGTTTATGAAATACGTTAAGGATAATATTGACCTGAAACGGCTGGATAAAGCTTTGGGAGATTAATTAGTAACTCTTTTCTGAAAAAAAAGGACAGAGACCTGAGGGTCTCTGTCCTTTTTATGTTAATTCTTTTTTATTTAGGGCTGAAATTCAACATCAGCAGGCATACCAGGTTTTAATTTTCCGTCTTGATTATCCACTGCCAGTTCAATCGCATAAACAGTGTTCTGCCTCTCTTCCTGGGTTTGCACATTTCGAGGTGTATACTCAGCCTCATCAGCAATCCTAAAAACTACGGCTTTAAAGATATCTTCCGGGAATGAATCGGTTGTTAATCCTGCGGTATCACCCAATTTTATTTGCCCGTACTTATCTTCTGGGAGATAGACAGTGACAGTCAAATGAGAGAGATCCCCGACTGAAAAAGCTGTATAGCCGGCGGCAAGGATCTCGCCAGGATCAATAGTACTGGTGAGGATCACGCCGGTAATAGGCGAATATATTTTCATCATTTCCAATTGGAGGTCCACCAGAGTCAGGGCAGCCTCTGCCTGCTTTACCGCAGTCTCGGCACTTATCCGATTATTCTCTGACTGGGTGATTTGTGCTTGGGCCAGGTAAACACCAGCTTCAGCCTGGGAAACAGAAACATCTGCGGCCTGTACATCCAGCGAGTATTCACCGGTATATTGTTGATAAAGATAATCCTGGGCAAGATCCAGAAATTCCTTAGCAACAGAAACCCTGGCTCGAGCCTCAAGGATATCTTCATAATCAGGATCCGCCAGTATCTGGTCATAAGCTTTCTGAGCTGCTTTTAAATTGCCCTCCGCATTGTCGAAAATCGTTTCGACGAAATCTTCAATCTCTTCGCGACCTTCATATCCCACTTGGCGGTCATTTAAAGCATCAGCAATCTCAAAAGCTGCCTGAGCTTCAGCCAGGCGCCGTTCAGCCTCCTGGATCTCCTCATTTCCGATATTCTCCACTCTGTCCTGGTAATTTTCCTGTTCATCACGATAAAAATTCCGGGCACGCTCAAGTTCTTCTTTGGCAGCGGAGATTTGTTCTGTTTTTTGGAAGTACCAGGCTGGAACCTCAATCTCGTTTGGTGTGTTTTGGTTCCAGTCGGAAACTCGATCGTCCAATCCAGAATACTGAACCTGTCCTAAAACTTGCTGATACTGGATCTCAGCGGCAGCTAGACCCAATTCAGCTGACCGCAAGTAAGCCTGGGCGGCATCTTCAGCGGCTTTCGCTCCGTCAAATTGTGCGACGGCTGATTCAAGCTGAGCCTGTACCTGTGTTTTTTGAGTAAGAAGCAGGCTATCCTCTAGGACCAAAACCAGATCGCCAGCGGTGACTTCTGTGCCCTCTTCCACGAGCACCTCAGTTACTTTGCCATTCAGCTCAGAAGCGATTGCAATTTGATCGGCTTCTATAATTCCAGAAGCCATGACCTTAGCGGAGTCCTTCCCGCCACCGATATTAGACGAAATAGTGTCGCATCCCGCTAATATCAAGACCAGAATGGTGAGGAGAACGAGGTTGATTTTTTTATTCTTCATGATTACCTCCAATGTCGCTATCTCGCATACAAGCGATAAATACATCTTCGAGAGATGGTTCTATAACAGATATGCTGTTGATTTTAATATCTGCCCCTTTTGCCAGGGTTTGCAGGTATTTTGTATGCTGTTTTGGCTGGGTGGAAAAGATATGGATCAGCGATCCGTATAATTCTGCATTCAATGATCGGTTATCTCCGTTATCTCTCGCCTCATAAATTGCCTTGATAAGAACTTCTGTTTGATTTGTGTCAATTTCCAGGACCTCTCCAATCATTTCGTCGCGCTTAATTTCGGTGGGAGTTCCCTGGGCGATGATTTCTCCATGTTGGATAAAGGCCAACCGGTGGCAGTGTTCAGCTTCATCCATGTAATGAGTGGTGATAAATACAGTAATCCCTTCTGCGACCAGTTCGTATAACAGATCCCAGAACAACCTGCGCGAAATCGGATCGACACCTGCGGTTGGTTCATCCAGGAAAAGGACTTCCGGTCTATGTAAAATCGCAGCACTTAAGGCTAGACGCTGGCGCCACCCGCCGGAGAGGTCTTTAGTTGGCGTGTCTTCAAATCCATCCAGTCCTGAGATCTCGATGGCTTCCCTGATTACGCTGACCATATTTTCGGGAACCAGGCCGTAGGCTTGTCCATAAAATTCCAGATTCTGGGCTACTGTCAGATCGTTATAGAGAGAGAACTGCTGGGACATATAACCGATCCTGGGCAAGATATCCGTGATCAGATCAGGAACAGGGATGCCCAATACCTCGATCGAACCCTGTGTTGGTGGTAGTAATCCCAACATCATGCGGATCGTTGTTGTCTTTCCAGATCCATTCGGCCCGAGAAATCCGAAGATCTCGCCTTTTTTTACGGTAAAGGAAACATGGTTGACTGCTGTAAAGTCACCGAATTTCTTTACCAGCCCGGAAGTCTGGATGGTAATGCTGTTGTCCTTCATAACTAATCCAACGCCTTTCTTATGTACCTTAATGAGAAGTAACCTATCACTCCTCCCAGCGCCAGGAGGTAGAGGATGTCAGGCAGGATATCCAGGAAACCGGATCCTTTTAATGTGATTCCTCGCATAATGTTCAGCCAATGATGGGCAGGGACAAAATAGGCCAGGTACTGAATGATCTTGGGCATTGATTCTACAGGTGCAGCATATCCTGTGAAAAGGAAATCGATCATACCAACCATGAAAACCAGTAAAAAAGCCTGGTGCTGACTCTTTGAAAAGACTGAGATTGCCATCCCTTTCCCCAGTTCAACCAGGATATAAATAAACGCCACCCCGAATAGTAAAACAACTGACCCACGCACAGGAACATGGAAAGCGAAATGAACAAGGCTTAACATTAAGGCGAAATCAAACAGGCCAACCAATATTACCGGGATCGATTTTCCAATTATGATTTCGAGAGAAGAGAAAGGCATCACCAGAAGTTGTTCCAGGGTGCCAAATTCCCTTTCCCTGGAGAAAGTCAGCGCAGCAAAAATCAGGATTGTAAACTCCAGCATTAACGCAAGTTCAGCAGGGGTAGTGTAATAGGCTTCGTTCAGAGCCTCGTTAAACCAGACTCTTAAACTGAAATCAAATCCCTTGAAAAGATCGGGGTCGATTCCCAGGTGGTCTATCGTGATCTTTTCATCCAGCGATCTGACGACACCTTCTACAGCCCGGAGAGCTACTCTGGCTGGAATGCTTTCAGCGCCATTTAATATAACCTGCAGAACAGGATGTCCTCCTGTCTTTTCGACTTCACTGGAAAAACCATGTGGGATAATGACCGCCACATTGATCTCTCCCTGGTCCATTAGGATCTCTATTGTCTCCATCGATTCTGCAGGTTCGGTCAATGAAAAAACGCCGGTATTCTCCAGTGAGATCACAAGATTCCTGCTGCTTGCGGTTCGGTCCATGTCCCAGATCATCAAAGGTAAATTCGTAATTGGTCTGGAAGTAGCCCAGCCAATAGCTAATAATTCCAATGCTCCGCCGAATAACATAAATACGGGCAGCCACCAATCACCTTTCAGGTGCAGGAGTTCTTTTTTTACCAGGGCCAGGATTCTTCTAATCATTAAATTCGGACCTCATGCCAACTTCTTTTTAAAGAATAATGCCGCAGTGCCAGTGAAGGCTGCGCCCAGGATGACCAGCATGATCGCATAAGGCCATAAAGTATCCATACCGATACCAGTGAGGAATACTCCCCTGGTGATAATGGCATAATGTGTTCCGGGCAGGAACATGGATTCCATACGAGCCATTTCGGGAAGGGCGGCGGTGGGGAAAAAGATCCCGGTCAAGAAGAAGCCAGGGAATAACACAACCAGGAAAGATAGGGCCAGGGCTGCTGATTGGGATTTCATGAAAACGCCGATGACCATCCCCATGCTCAGCTCAGCGAAAAGGAATATTGCTGATAACAATAAAAACTCCAGAAAATTGCCGTTGAAAGGCACGTCGAACCAGGCTATGGCAATAATCGGGATCACAATTACATTTACAAGACCAGCTAGAATATAGGGGATCATTTTGCCCAGGAGTAATTCAATCCGGCTGATGGGGGTTGCCAGAAGCTGCTCCATAGTGCTGTGTTCGTGTTCTCTGGCGAGCGTTAGTGCGACTGAAAAAGCAGGGAAACCTAATACGATGGAGAGCAATCCTGGAACGATATCAATTCGAGGTTCAAGGCTGGGGTTATACCAGGACCGGATCCGGAGATCGATTGGTTCCAGGGAATCCAGGGATATTCCGCTTGTCAGGATCTGGTCTGCCAGAATGTCATTTGCGAAAGACTCGGCCCGCCAGCCGATATGGTCTACAGCAAATCCACCGGTTTCAGGTTCTGTTCCATCGATAATGATCTGAAGGGATAACCCTCGCATGGCAAGCAGATCCTTGCTGAATTTGGGGCCTATGATAATGGCTGCCTTGATCTTGCCTTTAATGAGGAGATCTTCGATCTGTTCCATTGAGGCGGCGTTTTCATACAAGTCCAAATCGTCTCCGGCAGTGATCTGGTGCATGAATTCCCTGGAGGTAGGGCTCTGGTCATAATCGAGCAGAGCGATAGGAACATGCTGGATCTCAATTGCCAGGGAGTAGGTCATTAACAACAACACCAGGGTTGGAGTGACCAGAACCAACAAAAAAGTACCTCGATCCCGGAGGATATGCAGAAGTTCTTTTCGGATAACTGCCCAAAGGTGACGGAATGACATAATTAGTTAGTTTGGCCTATTTTTCTGATGAGTGATATAAAAGCTTCTTCCATCCGAGGTTTGATCATCCGGATTTCCATGATTTCCAGATTGTTCTTTTGGAGAGTTTTTTGGATTTGCCCAAGGCGTTTGGTGGAAGAATCTACCAGGATATGCAGTGCTTCACCATAACTCTGAACTTCCAGTACTCCTGTAAGCGGTTGGATGATCTCCCGGGCTTTTTGCCAGTCGTGAGTGACTATTTTGATGAATTCACCTTCAATCTTTTGGCGGATATTTTCGGGTGAATCGCATTCCACTATCTTGCCCTGATAGATCAAGCCTACTTGAGAGCAGCGGTCAGCTTCGTCCATATAGGGTGTGCTGACAATGATCGTTGTTCCACCCAGATGGAGATCATTTAATATATTCCAGAATGCCCTTCTTGAAACGGGATCCACCCCAGTTGTTGGTTCATCCAATAATAGGATGGGAGGTTGATGGAGCAGAGTGCAAGCCAGGGCGAGCTTTTTTTTCATACCGCCAGATAATTTAGCAGCTCTGCGGTCAGTGAAATCCATCAACTGGGCGAATGCCAACAGTCCTGGAATGCGTTCTTTTTGCAGCGCTGGGGGAACATCGTACATCTCACCAAAGAACTGCAAGTTTTCGAGAACGGATAACTTGCCATAAAGACTGAATTCCTGGGCCATATAACCGATCTTAGATTTGACGGCCTCTGAATTTTTTCGCAGGTCACAACCGGCTTCTCTTACTTCTCCGCTGGAGATGCCTAATAAACCGGCCAAGGTGCGCAGCAAGGTAGTTTTACCAGCTCCATCAGGACCCACCAATCCAAACAACTCACCTTCTTGAATAGTGAGATTGATAGAATCCAAGGCGATATTTTCCTTGAATTTCCTGGTCAGATCAGTGATTTTAATGAACTCTTTGTCGGTCATTATTCAGTATTCTCCCAAGAGAGAGATCAAGCACTAGAGCTCTGCTGCTCAATTTACGGCAGCTAGTTACTCCTTGGCTTTGCGAATGATCCAGAGCACGATCAGGGCAGTTGCGGGAGGTTCGAGGACAACACCGATCAGGCGGATTGCGTCTCCAAATCCCATGGCAGGAATCAAAAACCAGTCGATCAAACCCATAACGACAGCAGATATGATTGCGGCAATATAATCACCCTGGACACCAATGGGTCGGTTATCTCTCCAGATCAAACCGGCAATATAACCCATCAAAAAACCAACTGCTATCATGGCGCTGATCACAATTACGGCCTGCATGATAATGGACATAAGATTCTCCTTTCTTCCTTAATACGATAAGTCAATCCAGCATTTTTAATATGTTATTTTGGTTGTGATGTTGAAAAACAGATGACCGGTATCTCCCTTCCAAAAGCCAGATATCCTTCTGTTGTGTGTTCTATATCATAACCCAACATAGCCCCTAAATTTTTCAAATTCTTGGGATATTTCTGAGTATAACCAAGGATCACCTGGCTGGCTTCTTCAGGGTTTAGCTGCTTGGCTACCGCAGTCATTTCCTTGTTTCCTACCTGAATGACAGCGGCTGGGTTATGGATTATGTTTTGGTACCACTGGGAATGTGTTCCAAACCCTGATACGACATAGTATTCACCCGTTTCTGAGTTGATCTGGATGATTTCAATAACCGCCTGGCGCTGTTTTCCTGATTTTCTACCTGTATGATTAAGCAGCAGGAACTTCTTTCCCATCAAACCTCCCAAACCTAGGCGGTAGATCCAGATTGGCATTCGCCAGGGAAGGGCTTTAAGTCCGCGGGGAGGAGTAGGGAATTTCATATAATTTCCTTTAGTTAGAACTTTTCAAACCTTTCAGGAGTAGACTTGTGCTGGATTTGATATGGTCCTGAATATCGATCTGGCCAGGATCATATAACCAGAGCATGACAGTACCTTCTATTATTGATCCTATGGCGTAGGCAGCCTCCAGGGCGCTTCCTGGCAGGAATTCTCCTGCGTCTATGCCTTGTTGGATCAAGGTTACCAGGAGGCCGAGGTTTTTATTATAGTACCGCTGGATTGTTTTCTTGATCGTCTCCTGCCGAAAGGCAAGGGCCAGGAAATCATAAATCAGGGGCATCCACTTAAGCATCTTGATTATGTCCTGGCCACTGCGCTCCGTATAGATGTATAGGCGTTCTTCGGCGGAATGGTCATCAGTGAGAAGGGCAGTCAAATCTTTAATTTCAAACCCAAAAACCCGATTGATCAGTTTAAGGATGATGGCATCTTTGCTGTCAAAGTACCAGTATAGCGACCCCTTGCTCAGCCCCGATGTTTCCGCAATATCAGACATGCGAGTTTTGTGGAAACCTTTTTCTGTGAAGGTTTCCAACGCTGCATCGAGGATCTGGGATTTCCTTTCGTCTGAAACGTCTTGTTTTGGGGACATAATCTTATCTGCCTGGTTAAACTGACCAGTCAGTCAATTGTAGTATACAAAGTAGTAATCCCGTGTCAAATAACTTTCAGACCGATGTGCTTCTTTAGTTGAATTGAATTAGGGACTGGAGATTTGATTACGGCCGGATTGTTTGGATTGATACATATACTGATCTGCGGCGTTCATCAGGTCGGACAAAGTATCGATATCTTCATTGAGTTCGACTACACCCAAACTGAGAGTCATCTTGATTTGATGCGAATTATTCTTGAAAGAGTAACCCTCCGCGGTAAGACGGATTCTTTCAGCTACCTGAATAGCGATTGGCAGGGAAGTCTCGGGAAGGATGATCAGGAACTCTTCGCCGCCTACCCGAGAGAATAAATCGATGCTTCGGATCACGCTTAAACAGCAAGAGACTACCTGTTTTAGGACTTCGTCCCCGGTATCGTGCCCATATGTGTCATTTACTATCTTGAATTTATCCAGATCATAGTAAATAGCGGATAGGGGGCTGTTAAATCGTTTGGCGCGATCAATCTCATACTGCCCCCAGCGCTGCAGCCCGCGGCGGTTTAGAATGCCCGTTAGGGGATCAGTAATCGCCATTTCCTGGATCTCCTTGTGCAGGCGAGCATGGGTTAGGGCGATGGAGGCCTGGCTGGCGAAGGCGGAGAGGATCTCAGCATGATTCTGGCTGTAGTAGTTCGCGATGTAATTATTGAGGGACAAAAAACCAATCACGTGGTTGCCTTCAAGAATTGGCGCACCAGCCCACGACATAACGCCACTTGTTGAATCAGTTTTGATCCAATCCGGGTGTTTGTTAGTATCTGGAATGATCATTGGTCTTCTTGATTCGGTCATTCTAACCAAGGTTGTGAATTGCGAGATATCAAATTCGGGATTATTTAGGTCGTCCAACTTGTTATGATCTACCTGAAAACCTTGCTGACGGACCACTCGCATCTCTCCATCCTCGATGAGAATCAAGTTTGCAGTATTGTAGGGAATCACCGTAGCAATTTGGATAAGGATCTGGTCTAGTACAACTTCGAGGTCCAGTGAGGATTGGATTGCCCGACCTGTTTCGTGAAGTGCCTGGGCCAGCCTTCTTTGCTCTCGCTCAGCCTCGAAAGTGCGGGCATTATTGATGGCAATGGATGCCTGGCTGGAAAGCAGATCCAGGACTTGGAGCAATCCTTCGTCCAATTCTCCAGGATTGATGAAGCTCACATTCATAATGCCAATAACCTTCCGATGGAAGATCAACGGTAAGCTCACCAGCGATCCGGATTTCCATGTGTTCTGGAAATTTTCTTCTGCCTGAATATCTGGTACAAGGATCCTTTTTCCGGTCTGGGCTGTTTTGTAAAAAATACTGTCCGGGCCTGGAGGATGGACTGGATCCTTCTGAACTTCCTGGGCATAAATTACCGCCCCGAATTCAAGATTTGTCCCATCATAAAGGAAAACCTGCGCTTCCCTGGCGGAGACTAATAATAATACTTGTTTGAGGATGCTTTCCAATACATCGGTCAATTCGAGGTTATCAGAAAGCTGCAAATTTGCTTTACGGAGTGAGTCTGCCAGGATGCGCTGTTCCCTTTCTGCCTGGACAAATTGCATATTTATGATTGCTATTGTGGCCTGGTCTGCCAGCAGACGCAATATTGTCCGTTCTTCATCGGTAAAGATCCGAATTGTGTCATACCAAATGTTTAAAACGCCGATTGATTCGGACGCAGCCTTTAACGAGAGCGAGATCACTGCTTGTTCTGGCCCTGCATTCCCGTGAGCGACTTCGTCGAACTTGGCAATGTCGGAAATAAACAGATCTTGATTGGTCGTTGCGACCAATTGAGATAGTTCTTCTTCACCCGGGTGAGAAAATGGCAAAGTTTGTTGTTTATTCTTTCCCAGTGTCAAGGTTAATTTCAGACCATTATTCTGCACCAGGTAGACGCTGGTGTTGAATGCTGGAGAAAGCTCATAGATCTGGTATAAAACTGATTGCAATCCCGTTTCCAGCTGATCGCTGGAGGAGATATTGGTGCTGGCTTTTTGCAGCGAATCAAGTTCCCTGGCTCGCAGATCCAGGTGGTCTTCGATAAGTTTTTTGTAGATTATTGATCCTAGAGTCTGGGCTATACTGCGAAATGTGTTTAATTCTGGCGATCCCCATTTTTTATCCGGCAGATAGGATTCGAAACCGATAAAACCCCACAGCGAAACACCGGTGAAAATTGGAAAGATCACATAACTGCCTTGATCCTGAAGGAAGAAATATTCCCTGGTTTCTTGAGACAGTTCATCCAGGGTTCCGATCAGGGGCTGATCGATTTCTGCTGACTCTATCCAGGTGGTTAAATCTTCCGTGATGGAAGTTTTATCCCTTTCGGGATAGCTTGATAGGATCTCAGACCAGTAATGATAAAGCTTGCCGGAGTAGTTCACTGTGCCGCTTCCGGTTAATTGGAAGAGGACTAGATGATCAACTCCTGCTGCCAGGCCTATGTTACGCAGCAGGTCAGGGATCTTTTCCATCCAATTATGAGATGTGATCAGGTCGGTTGTAAGCTGGTTGGTTGCTTCAAGAGCCTGAGACAAGCGGACCAGTTTTTTGTTATTTTCTGAAAGAGAATTTAGTTCAGTAGTTGATTTGAACTGGAGTTCCCTGAGATGGCCAATAAACATGGCTGTAATTGCCATTAGGGAAAAACTGATTAAATGCTTAAAGAGCAGTGTGTTCAGGCTTTCTAAACCATACGGGTGAAGGACATTCGTCAAGAGGTGGATGGAGATACTGATGAATGCTGCAATTACACCTAGGCCCATGCCTAGAGACCAGGCGGTAACCAATACTGGGAAAGCTCCCAACGCCATTAAAACCCAATAATTGTCATCTTCTGAGAAGTAGAGCAATCCTCCCAGATAGATCATCCAGCTGAGAAAAACCATGATCCATTCAGCAGGATCTAATTTTTGTTGTAGTTTCAGTCGATTGATCATCTTAATTACTAACAAATAAATTTCTATGGTTTAAAAGCGTATGAAAAGCCACAATAATGCTAAGCTGACAGTGATTACTAGAGCAGGGAAACCTTTCTTCAAGAAGTATTTATAGGTGATCTTGTATCCAGCACGTTCAGCGATTCCGGCGGTGATCATGTTGGCTGAGGCTCCAATTAATGAGCCGTTGCCGCCCATGGCTGCGCCTATCGAGAGGCAGTAGAACAATACCTTTGATTCTGCGCCAGGGATGATCAAAGTTAGATAAGCGATCACAGGGAGCATGGCAGCGGTAAATGGGATATTGGCGATCACCATTGATAAAATCGCGCTGAACCAGGTGACCACGATCATTGCCAGAACCAGGTTCTGACCAATAAGTTCGCCAATCATGGTTGCAATCGCGCTGATAAGCCCTACTTCCTGAATGGCGCCAACAACGATAAAAAGGGACATGAAAAATACCAATGTTGTCCAATCTACAGCTCCAATCATTTCATCGATATCGGGTCTGATCCAGATCAGCAGAGCAGAGGCGCCGATCAATGCGGTTACAGATGGAAGTAAGTTGACCTTTTCACCGAAAATAAAAAGAAGCATCATGCCTGCTCCAATCCAGCCGGCTTTTTTTAGATTTTCGGGATTTGTTATTTTCCCTCTTTCTTCAAGTTTTTCCAGGAGCAGGGGAGAGCCGGGCTTTTTTTCTGTGAGTTCTTTTCTGTAGGTGAACCAGCTGTATATGACCAGGCCAAGGAAAGCCAGGAATACGCCGGGGGTTAGATTTGTTAGGAAATCATTGAATGTAATGTTTCCAAACGAACCGATCAAGATATTGGTTGGCGTACCTATCAGCGTACTAACGCCAATCACGTTTGAGGCAAATACTTCGGGGATCAAAAAGATTAGGGGAGAGATGTTCAACGCCAGAGCGATTTGGACCGTGATCGGTGTCATTAACAACATTGTGGTTACGTTATCCAGGAAGGCTGACGATATACCTGTGATTAACATCAAGACCGGAAGCAGGATAATCATCTTGCCCCCAGAAATTCTGTATGCGTGGTAGGAAAGCCAGTGAAAAATGCCTGTATTCTCGACTACGGCGATTACCATCATCATGCCCATGATCAGATAGATCACATTCCAGTCAATATAGGTGATAGCCTGGGGAAAATCGAATATGTACAAATCAGGAAAAAAGGGACTGCCTAAGTAGCTGATTGCTAGGAGCGCGCTTGCTCCAGTAAAAGCCGCCAAGGTATTATGCAGAAAACCTGTAGCTATCAGAACCAGGACAATCACGAAGATCAGGGCGGCAATCCAGAACGCAGGTGTGATCTCCCTTTCCAGGGTTACCAATGGAAACGATACAGAGTTTCCCAGCTGCAGCTGTGTTAGATCATCTGGCGGAATGCTGTCGATTTTCTGCTGGAAGTGGTGGCGAGAGAAATTAAGCCTGGCTTGTTTAGGAACAAGAGGAGGGACTTCGATAGCATAACTGCCATTTGCCTGGGTGAGAGCAGAGGACAGGGTTTCAAGGTTTGAATCGACACCAGAAACAAGACTTACTTCAACCCCTTCAACTGGTTGAAGCTGAGCATCCTGAATTTTTCCAAAGATATATGAAAACCCGTTATTTACATCAGCGGCAGACACATTTTCCATTGAAAACAGGAAAATCGCCAGGGCTAATATAAATAGAATGGTTCCCGCTAATCTGGTTTTGGCCACAAACGCCGCCTTTACCTTTCGAAAAATCCTTTTAGAATGGGTAAGTTCTAATCCTCTTCCTGTGGAATGTCTTTCTCAGAAGAGAAAATCACCTGGGCTTGACAAGCTTTCTTAATACGATCCGCAAATGTCTGCAGGCGCTCAAGGGAGAGAAGATTATCTTCTCCTTCCTCTTCAGGCTGTCCAAGAATTACGTACAATGGACTCTGGTCTTCGCAATAAGCTATGATTTCCTCAACTACCCGGCCTTCACGGATCACACCTTCGGCCTGTGTACCCGCCTCAGAAGCTTGTTCCTGGGCGCTTAACAGGATGAACTCTCCCATGTCATGAATCTCCTGGGAAATGTGATTGGTTTTGCTGCTGCTGGAGTGGGTCAAGAAATCCAGGTTCACCACATATAGAAAGTAGATGATCTCACCTGTTTCCTGAGCCAATTTAATTGAGGTTGCAATTGTTGGGTGGCTCGATGGCCCTCCCCGGATTGCACATAGGATCCCCGACATATAATGCTCCTTAGGTTAGGCCGGAAAAAGTAGTTTTGGTGTTACTTCTTATATAGTAGCGTAAATTTAATTAACCAGAGAGTGAATTGTATTTTTCCCTGGGTAATTTAGTTTCAATCAGATGTTTGTACTGGTGTGGGTGTTGGTGTGATATAGAGAGTTGGCGTGACTGTCCCCTCCTGGTTGTACAAGGGCTCACTGGGAAAATCGGCGGTTCCCATATACCAGGCGAGCTGCAGTTTTTCAGCAGCCACTGCCGGCCTGGAAGGCAGGTCAGCAATGCATTGATCAACCAGGTTGAGCATCTCCAATACGACCACTCTTTGTTCAGGAGGCACTCTGGTTATCATATCAGAGAGTTTATCACGAGCGGTTCCCAGCTCATTTTCAGCCAGGCCGTAATTATCGTGCAAAATATATTGGTGTGCCCAGGTAAGTATTTCCAGAGTTCGTAAAAGTTCGATTTCCTGCCGATTGCCGGAATCTCTCATTTGGGCCGTAGCAAGGGCGCTGAGGTTCCTTGTATTTGATTCCTGTCCGGCTGAAACTGTAGCAATCATTGCCGGGGCCAATGTTCCTGCATAATGGGTATTATTTTCTACTTCGGATTGCAGATGAATAACATCTTCAGATAATTGATCAAGGGCAGCCGTAATTTCCGATCCAGCTCCTGAATGGGCTTCATCAATTGTGGCCTGCAGGGAAGATAATTGGGATTCGAGTGCATTCTGGGTAGCCTGAAGTTCTTTTACCAAGGCCTGATTTTTGTCTATGGGCTGGAACACTCTTTGGTCGAGGTATGGAACCCAACCGGATGCCGCGAAGTAGATGACTGCACCCACCAAGCATCCAGCAGAAAAAACCAGGATCAGCCGGAGCAGAATCCCCGGGAATGTTTTTGAGGCTGGTTTGGGTTGCGTATTAGGTTCTTGGGGAGAACTATCAACTGCTTCCATGATTTCCTCGCTTTATCTTTGGATCTTGCCCAGCGTTCGGATATCACCTATAAAAAAAGCCGTTCCACCGGGTGAAACGGCTGGTTCGTAGAAAAATTACTTTACCGACCTAGTTTGGGGACGAGCCTCTTAATGCGTTTCTTCAAACCGGTGGATTCCACTTCATGCATTTTCTTCATAGCATTGAGGGAGCGGCTGGATTTGCGGCGTCGAAAATGTCCGTGATGACCCTTGGTCCGCAGGATCTTTCCGCTGCCGGTTTTCCGGAATCGCTTTGCAGTAGACTGATGTGTTTTCATGCTTTTTTTACCCATTATCTTCATTCTCCTGGCAATCTGGTTTGCCTTTATTTTTTCTTCTTTTTCTTGGTAGTCGTATTCTCTGGCGGTTTGATTTTTCGTAATATTTTTGTAAGTTCTTTATTGGCATCCTGAACTGAGATCTCACGGGTAGCTGACCATTCAGAGGCGATTTTCTTCTTGATCGTGGTGTGGGCTCGCTGCTCTGTGGTATTCAATTTGTCGGCTGCTCTTTTGCCGTGTAAATCTCTCAATAAAGTGCAAAATCCAATTAAATCTCCATCTTCAATAACTTGATTAATGCGGTTCTTTCTTACAGTGTGTTTACTGTCCATTTCTTCAGCCGGCGATTCCAGAATTGCTATTGCCTTATGAAGAGCATTGTCACTCACCACGGGACGAATCCGTTCTGGGTCCAGATCATCTGTTGGTATCCAATAGACTCCATTGCGGGTCTGGACTTTATAATATTCCCGGGTTTCATCACCCAGTGATTTTTTTTCTTTTCCTTCTACCTGTCCAACACCATGGTGGAGATGAGAGACCCAATCTCCTTTTCTAAATGACTTAAATTCTTCAGACATGTTAATCTCCAATTTGCTTCATGTCCGCGGGAGGTATCCCAGCCAGCTATTTTATCACAGCTGTTCAGGAATTTTTGGTTTTTTCCAGGTAATCACGCAGTATTCTTTGAATACGAGGCTGCCGTAATCTGCGCAGAGCTTGGGCTTCAATTTGTCTGACCCGCTCCCGGGAAACACCAACTTTTTCACCCACTTCCTGAAGGGTATGGCTTTTT
>Ga0209013_10000254_pt1 | contig 46095 bp, 48 predicted proteins | sample Cruoilmetagenom2_FD_187291 | JGI IMG/M metagenome (GOLD analysis project Ga0209013, IMG submission 187291) | Oil polluted marine microbial communities from Coal Oil Point, Santa Barbara, California, USA - Sample 2 (SPAdes) (version 2) | ecosystem: Environmental > Aquatic > Marine > Oil seeps ...
TACCGTCAGCGCAACTGGCACCGTTTCGGTCCCGCTCATCGGACAGGTCCGCGCCCGCGGCCTCACCGCCGCCGAAGTCGCGCGCCAAGTCGCTCGCCGGCTCCGCAACCAATACATTAAGGATCCGAAGGTCACCGCAGAAGTCGTCACCTACAGGCCCTTCTACATTCTTGGAGAGGTCACAACCCCGGGCCAGTATCCTTTCGCCAACGGCCTCACCGTCGAAAACGCTGTCGCCATCGCCGAAGGCTATACCCCGCGAGCCAAAAAACGGTTCGTCCGCCTCACCCGCGGCTTCGACGGCGTCAAGTCCACCGTCATGGTCCCAACCGATTACCCCGTCCAGCCAGGCGATACTATTTACGTCCTCCAACGCCTGTTCTAAAGCTCAAGGGCAATCAGCACTCCTCTTTAAGGCGCTGCGGTCCCCGTGAGCTCGAATTTCCGAATTCTGCACTGTCTGCGCGCCCCGGTTGGGGGGCTGTTTCGCCATGTCCATGATCTTGCGCTCGGACAGGCGGAGCTTGGGGCCGACGTCGGAATCGTCTGCGATTCCACCACCGGGGGCCTTGAAACCAAGGTCGGGCTCAACCGCCTCAAGGACAATTGCAGTCTCGGCGTGACGCGCATCCCCATGTCGCGCAAGCTTGATTTCAACGATTGGCGGGTTTACCGGCGGATCGCCAAGCTCGCCCGGAAGATGGACGTCGACGTCTTGCATGGTCACGGGGCCAAGGGCGGAGCCTATGCGCGTCTGGCTGGAAAGAGCCTCCGCAAGAAGAAGAACACGAAGGTCGTCTACACACCGCATGGCGGGGTGATCCACTATTCGCCCTCGTCGCTTTCGGGAAAACTCTATTTCGCGCTGGAACGAAAACTTGCGCCCCTGACGGACGGATTCATTTTCGAGAGCATGTTTTCCGGCAACCGCTATGCGGAGCTGGTGGGCCGCCCCGAATGTCCCGCGCGGGTGATTTACAATGGTCTGCAACGGCACGAATTCTATGAGTCGCTCCTAGCGGACGATGCCGTCGACTTCGTCTTCGTTGGCGAACTGCGCAAGCTCAAGGGCGTCGATGTGTTTCTCGAGGCGCTTGCTCAACAACAGAAGATCTTTCCAGGGCGGGCTATCGTCGTAGGGTCCGGGCCGGACGAAAGGCAATTCAAGCGGCTAGCGCGGCGGCTGGGCCTCGGCGCCCAGGTCACGTTTTCCGGGCCTCAGCCCGCGCGCACCGCGTTCGTGCGGGCCCGCTGCGTGGTCATTCCCTCTCGCACGGAGTCGCTGCCCTACATTCTCTTGGAGGCCGCGGCGGCGCAAATGCCCATCATCACGACCAATGTCGGGGGTATCCCCGAAATGATCGACAACATTCCCGTACCCTTGGTGCCACCGGGAGACGTAGACGCACTTGCCGGACAGCTTCGCGCTTTTCTGTCCGACCCTCGACCTTATTTGAGGCGGGCGGCGGAACTTCAAAAGCATGTCGCGAACGTCTTTTCTGTCGATATGACAGTCCGCGAGGTCGTCGATTTCTACATCACTGATCTCGGCGCGGGCCTGCATAAGGTGGCCGATAGCGGCGCCTAAACCGCTTCTTAACCATGGTCCAAGTGGGTCGGCCAAATGGGCTTTTACTAAACGGTCCCAAAGTGGGTCCATGGGATATTCCTATCGGGAGCGATAGGACGGGAAGCCTCTGTTGGCCTGCTGTCTCGGGGATGGGTGGCCTAAGAAGCCACAGTTCGGCAGCGAAGACGGATGATGGAATCAGATGCAGCCAGGGGGCAGCGCCCGGCCGATCGCTGCGTGAGGCAGAAGGATGCCGCCCTGCCCTGGTTTGCTGGTCGACACCGACCACTGGCGGCACTTCTATCTGATCATGGGCGTGATCTGGGGCATGGCGGCCGTACGCCCGAGCCACATGCCGACTCGGTATAGAGTTCGTCCCGAACGCCGCAATTAGCCGGGGCCAACTGCGCGTCAAGAAGAGGCGCCCAAGGCAAAAGAAAGCCCCGGACGGGGGGCTGCCGGGGCTTTCAAAAAGGTTCCTGTTTGGGGGGGAACCTGGACGGAGGAGGGAATCTCCGTCGCTAAGATGAACTCTAGCACCAAACGTCGCATCTCGAAAAATGACAAAATTGTGTTCTGGGCGCCCTGTCCCCACATTTTCCACGCGTGACCCATAAGCAACAGGTTGAGGACATTTTCCTCAAGGATTCCTGCTGCCCGATATTCGCCCAGATTCGAGCAGTAAGATGCCACTGACGCGATTTGACGCGGGGGCACGAGGGAAACGGAGGGAGCCTTGCCACATGGCAGGGCTTCTTCTTATTTGTGCCTGCGAGACGCGTGCTCGCAAGACCCCCACGGGTAAGAGACCCCGCTCACAAGACATCCCGAACAACCGAATAGATCACGCCGGGGGCTTCGCAGGGCCTTAGTCCCGGCGTACGGCCCGACGGTCCAGGCCGTGCATCGAGATATTCAATTGGCGTTATGTGTTGGGAGAAGTGGTCGGAGCGGGGAGATTTGAACTCCCGACCCCCGGTCCCCCAGACCGGTGCGCTAACCGGGCTGCGCTACGCTCCGAAATTCCGGTATTGGGCGACTTGCATATACCGTTTCGCCCTCAAGAAACAAGCCAAAGCATGCGGACGCGTGCGGATAAATCCCGTTAGTCCTGCACATCGGCGTTTGCGAGAATTTGACGGCAGGTGTCGAGCTCTTCGATCAATGCCGTCAGATTTTCGTCCAGAGAGCTAAGACCTGGCGAGATGGCGACCCGAGCGGCATCGGCGGCGACATCGGGTATCTCCGGCGCCATGGCGTCCTCTGCGCCGGTGTCTTCGCCGAGCCCCCGATAGTCCATCACATAGCGCGGCCCATGCTCGCGCAGGATTTTCTGCACGCCACGAATGGTATAGCCATCGCTGTAGAGCAGAAGCCGAATACCCCGGAGCAGAGCGACGTCTTCCGGGCGGTAGTACCGCCGGCCGCCGCCACGCTTCATGGGCTTAAGCTGACTGAATTTGGCTTCCCAGAACCGCAAGACGTGTTTGGGGACATCCAATTCGTCCGCAACTTCGCTGATCGTGCGAAAGGCCTCCGGTGCCTTTTCCAACGCACTCCTCCTAGCGGAAAAACGGCTGCTACTCGCCAGAGCTATTTCCGGACATCGACTCGTTGATTCGCTGCTTCATAATATTGCTGGCCCGGAAGACTAATACACGCCGTGGTGTGATCGGCACTTCCTTGCCCGTCTTCGGATTGCGCCCGATCCGCTCACCCTTTTCGCGAATACCGAACGACCCAAACGACGACAATTTCACCTGCTCTCCACGCTCGAGACTCGAAACGATCTCGCGGAGCACAAGCTCCACAATTTCCGCCGACTCATTTCGTGGCAACCCAACTTTTTTGAACACGGCCTCCGCGAGGTCAGCACGTGTCAATGTCTTCCCGCCCATCGTTGCAGCTCCCCCAAAGTCGCGGGACGAGGCAGGATGCTAGCCGAGCGGGCAAGCACGGGTCAATCACCCGTCGTATCAAATTCCTGATTTTGCGTCATAATCTCGATAAGTGTGGCTTTCGCGGCACTCACCAGCGGATCAGCAATGAGCCCCATGTGAAGCCGCCGCCCATCGCTTCAAGCAGCACTAAGTCGCCTTTTTTGATGCGGCCGTCGCTGCATGCCGTCATCAATGCAAGTGGAATCGAAGCCGCCGATGTATTGGCATGCTTGTCCACGGTCATAACAAGCCGTTCGCGCTCCAGGCCAAGTCTCCGTGCTGCACCGTCCAAGATACGCTTGTTCGCTTGGTGTGGAACAAACCAGTCTATATCAGACGGCGTGTAGCCGGCCTTTTGCAACGTTTCCAGAATGACGTCACTAAGCTTGGTAATTGCGTGCCGGAACACTTCAGGTCCGTCCATGCGCAAGTGCCCAACCGTGCCGGTCGACGACGGACCGCCATCCACATAGAGCTTGTCGCGATATCGCCCGTCCGACCGCAGCGTTGTCGCCAGGAGACCCCGCTCAGCGAGAGTTCCGTTCGACTTCTCCGCTTCGATCACGAGTGCGCCGGCGCCATCGCCGAAAAGCACGCAGGTCGCACGGTCCTCCCAATCGAGGATCCGCGAGAAGGCTTCGGCGCCGACCACCAGAGCCCGTTTGAATTGGCCGCTCTTCAGATAGTTGTCGGCAGTCGACAGTGCGAAGACGAAGCCGGAGCACACCGCCTGAACGTCGAACGCGGCCCCTTCGGTGATCCCGAGTTCGGCTTGGATGGTGACGGCCGTCGCCGGGAAGGTCTGATCCGGCGTCGATGTGGCCAGGATGATCAGACCGATGTCGCCGGCCTCAAGTTCGGCATCGGCAAGGGCGCGCTTGGCTGCCTCGATCGCCATGGACGACGTTAGCTGCCCGTCCGCGACGATGCGCCGTTCGCGAATCCCGGTCCGGGCAACGATCCACTCATCGGATGTGTCGACGGTCGCGCTCAGGTCTTCGTTGGTGACAATGCGGTCGGGGAGATAACCGCCGACGCCTTTCACCACTGACCGCAAATCTGACAAATGCCTACTCCGCCGCCTAAGCTGTGCCGTCAAGCTCAAGCTTATCGTGAAAATGCGCGACATCGTCGCCAAGCCGTTTCACGACGCCGCTGGACGCCATTTCGTAAGCAAGATCGACCGCGCTCGCGAAGCCCGTCGCATCCGTCCCACCATGGCTTTTCACGACAATTCCGTTCAGCCCGAGGAAAATTCCGCCATTGAGTTGTCGGGGGTCCATTTTTTCTTTCAAGGCCCGGAACGCGCCCTGGGCCAGGAGCGCCCCGAGGCGGGAGAGAAATGACTGACCCATGGCCGCTCTGAGATATTCTGCGATCTGCTTAGCCGTTCCCTCGGCGGTCTTCAAGGCGATGTTCCCGGTGTAGCCGTCGGTCACCACCACATCGACAGTGCCGTGGCCGATATCGTCGCCTTCGATAAATCCATGATAGCAAATGGGCAGTGGTGCCGACTTGAGGATGGCGGCCGCTTCACGGATTTGCTCGACCCCTTTGACTTCCTCGACGCCGATGTTCAGCAGTCCGATGGACGGCTTCTCCATGCCGAGAAGCGCCCGGGCCATGGCAGCGCCCATGAGACCAAACTCCACCAGCTGCCGGGTATCGGCCCCGACATTGGCACCCACGTCCAGCACGATGCATTCAGCATCCACAGTGGGCCAGATAGCGGCAATCGCGGGCCTGTCGATCCCTTTGACCGTTTTCAAGCAAAACTTCGACATGGCCATCAGAGCCCCCGTGTTGCCCGCCGAGACTACGGCATGGGCCTGCCCGTCGCGCACCGCTTGGATGGCAAGCCACATACTGGACTTCCAGCGACCGCGGCGCAGCGCCTGGCTCGGCTTGGCGTCCATAGCGATGGCCACATCGGTATGGAGAATGTCCGATTTTGCAGCCAACTCAGCATGGTCGTTCAGTGCGGCGGTGATCTCAGTCTCGTCGCCCACCAGAATGAAGCGCATGTCAGGGTGGCGGACGAGAGCAAGCGCCGCCGCCGGAATGACCACGCTCGGACCATGATCACCACCCATGGCGTCGAGCGCTATGGTGACTGGAGTACCCATTCTCCACTACCGATCTGGAAGATTAAGGCCGCAGCGATGGTTCGCCGTGGCGCCCCCTGAAACCGAACCCGAATAGACGTAAATGGCTATCAGTGACAACCTGATTTTGCGTTTGAACTCGTCTCTTAGCTACTTTTAAGGCCCTTCAGTACGGAAAACGGGTTGTTTTTGGGCGTTTCGCCGCTCTGTTCGCTGTCAGACCACTTGAAGTCGGCCCCGGCTTTTTTGGGATAAGGATCCAGCGACGTAGCCAACGTTTCATAGACCAGAGGACCGAGGTCGATCTCATCGCCCTCAATCGCCTCGGGCCAATCGATTTCGCCGGCCTGACTTGGGTCTTCTGCCCTCTTCTGGAGGGCCGCAATCTTCTCCATCGGCAAGAATTCGGCCTCAACCGGCACGCCGATTCGGGCCGGAACAGGTTCCAGAGTCACCACGCAGGTCTGGACCACATCGGCCTGGAGGTGCCCCGTAAGGAGCACCTTCTTTCCGGTGCCCTGGCGCAACCGATAGACGAAGCTCAGTCCCCCCAGGCCCTTCAGGTCGAGGAGTGCCATGATCGTCTCGCGCTCCTCCTCGCTTATCTCGATCGTCTTATCAGTGGCCGAGTCGATCTCGCCGAGCCTGACTTTGCGAGTCATCGGCAGGGTTTGGAGGTCTTCGTTGAGATCTTGAGTCATGTTGGGGCCTCACTCGCCAGAGATTTTAGGAAAGCATACCCGGCCGGCGCAGAATGCATGGAGCGGTTGCGCGCTCAACTCTTGGAGCACCTCGTTCACATAGGGGGTCAGCTTAGCGCTCGCAGCCCGCGCTGCGCCGTTGTCGAGCGGTAAGGCATCGGCAATCGCGACTTCGAGGACATCGCTCCCTTCGGCTACGGCGCGTTCATATCCCTCCAGGAGGCCGGCACCCTCGGCGACCAGCTTGCGAACCTTTTTTGGGACTGCGAGATCGCCGGTGCCGATCTCCCGCAGTACGGTCTCCATATCGGCGGCAAAACGGTCCGAAAGGGCTTGAGCCATTGCGCTGGCCGTGGCGGCCTCCTGACCGCCTACGCCCTTCAATCGGTGAAGAACCGCGAAGAGATGGAGCGAGAGCACGACGAAACGGCCATTCAGCGTATCGGGGACTCCAAGTCTTTGGTAATAAATTGGAAGTCGCGCCTGCGCCATAATCGCATCATAAACGTCGTTTGCATGAGGAGCACCGCTGCCCCAGGGTTTGCCCAAAGGTAGCAGGTCGGCGAGAGGCTTTAGGGACCAAGTCATTTCGTCTAGTTTCTATCAGATGTTCTTGGCCGATTCAGGCCAGTTCGGGAATGAGCTCGACCGAGGGGAACGCACTATTTTGCGGAACGTCAAGCTAGCACCTGCGAGGGCTACCCTGCCCGTGCTTGCGGCACTGTTTCTCGGCGTGGCTCCCATGCTCGGCTGCGCGGGTCAGATTGACCGTCACGGGCACGTCTTCATCGACGTGGACCTCGACCAGATTCGGCCGGGCATGTCCAAGGGGGATGTCCAGACCGTGCTCGGTTCGCCAGACACGACGAGCGCGATCAGCGGCGACGCCTATTACTACATCTCCTCGACGATGAAGACCGTGGCCTTCCTGAAGCCCAAGGAGATCGAACGCGAGGTTGTCGCAGTCTATTTCGATGGCGGCGAGCGGGTTCGCGACGTCTCGCGCTACGGAATCAAGGACGGTGTGCTCATCGACTTCTACAAGGGCGAGACCCCTGCCCGCGGTAAGGACATATCCTTCGTCGAACAGATGTTCGGCAATCTCTCCCAGCGCCAAATGTTCAAGGACCAGCGCCAAGGCGCCGGCGGCGCTGCAGGCATCCCGGGCATCTAAGTACGACGGACGGCACATGAAAAAGCCCCGCTCCTTGAGCAGGAACGGGGCTTTCGTTGTTTAGGTCGGCCGCTGGGCGGCCTCTGACGCCTATTGATGCGCGAGAACCGCGAGAAGCAGCAAGGCCACAATGTTGGTGATCTTGATCATCGGGTTCACGGCGGGGCCCGCGGTGTCCTTGTAGGGATCACCCACGGTGTCGCCCGTGACGGCAGCCTTATGCGCGTCCGAGCCTTTGCCACCGTACTGGCCATCCTCGATGTACTTCTTGGCGTTGTCCCAGGCACCACCGCCCGCCGTCATGGAGATGGCGACGAACAGGCCCGTGACGATCACGCCCAGCAGCATGGCGCCGAGTGCGGAGAAGGCCGCGCTCTTGCCGGCGATCCAATCGATGACGAAGAAGAACACCACCGGGGACAGCACCGGCAACAAAGACGGTACGATCATTTCCTTGATCGCCGCCTTGGTCAGCAGATCAACCGCTCGGCCATAGTCAGGACGATCCTCGCCCTTCATGATGCCCGGCTTCTCCTTGAACTGCCGGCGCACCTCTTCAACGATCGCGGACGCCGCGCGCCCGACCGCCGTCATGGCGATGCCACCGAACAGATAAGGCAGTAAACCGCCAAGGAAGAGGCCCACCACCACATACGGGTTGGACAGGCTGAAAGTGGCATCCACGCCGCTGAAATACGGGAACTGGTCGGCGTTGGCCGCGAAGTATTTGAGATCTTCCGTATAGGCCGCGAACAGCACCAGCGCGCCGAGGCCGGCAGAGCCGATGGCATAGCCCTTGGTCACCGCCTTAGTCGTATTGCCGACGGCGTCGAGTGCGTCCGTCGTCTTGCGGGTGTCCTCAGGCAGGCCTGCCATCTCCGCGATGCCACCGGCATTGTCGGTGACAGGACCAAAGGCGTCGAGTGCGACGATCATGCCGGCCAGCGCCAACATGGTGGTCACCGCGATGGCGATGCCGAAAAGACCGGCCAGAGAATAGGAAATGATGATCGCGCCGACGATGACCAAAGCCGGGAGCGCCGTCGACTCGAGCGAGATGGCGAGGCCCTGAATGACGTTGGTACCGTGGCCGGTGACGGAGGCTTTGGCGATGGACTGCACCGGACGGTAGTCCGTGCCGGTGTAGTACTCGGTGATCACCACGATCAGCGCGGTGACCACAAGGCCCACGGCGCCACAGAAGTACAGCGACATCCCGGTAAAGCTGACATCGCCGACCGTGAAGGTCGTATCCATCCCGACCAGCCAGGCCGTGACCGGCCATAGTGCGATCAGGGACAGGACGCCCGTCGCGATCACGCCCTTGTAGAGAGCGCCCATGATCGACTGGCTCGCACCGAGACGAACGAAATAGGTGCCGATGATCGAGGTGATGACGCACACGGCGCCAATGGCCATCGGATAGACCATCATCTCCATCACGCGGTCGCCGCCGGCGAAATAGATCGAGGCGAGAACCATGGTGGCGACGACCGTGACCACATAGGTCTCGAACAGATCGGCGGCCATGCCGGCGCAGTCGCCGACATTGTCACCCACATTGTCGGCAATCGTTGCCGGGTTGCGCGGATCGTCTTCCGGAATGCCCGCTTCAACCTTACCGACGAGATCGCCGCCTACGTCAGCACCCTTGGTGAAGATACCGCCACCGAGACGGGCGAAGATGGAGATCAACGAGGCACCGAAGCCCAAGGCGACGAGCGCATCAACGACCACGCGTGAGGCGGGGTCGTAGCCGAGGTACTTGGTGAGGATGAGGAAGTAGACCGAAACGCCGAGCAGCGCGAGACCGGCCACGAGGAGACCCGTGATGGCGCCGGAGCGGAAGGCAAGGCTCAAGCCGCCAGCCAGGCTGGTGGTGGCGGCCTGCGCCGTACGCACATTGGCGCGCACCGAAACGTTCATGCCGATAAAGCCGGCCAAACCTGAGAGGATCGCGCCGATGGCAAAACCGATCGCTTGAGGCAGACCGAGCAGGAAATAGAGCGCGATGAAGATGACCACACCGACGAGGGCGATGGCTTGGTATTGACGCGAAAGATAGGCCTGCGCGCCTTCCTGGATCGCTGCGGCGATCTCTTGCATGCGCGGCGTGCCCGGATCGGCCGCGAGAACGGCTTTGGTGGTCCAAGCGCCGTAAGCGATTGAGAGCGCCCCACAGGCGATGATGAGATAGAGAACCCATGTCATAGCAGACTGCCCCGTTTATTGGATTTGTTGGACTTAGGATAAATCGCGGCTGCTGAAACGACATGGCCAGTGTCCGCCGCTTGTTTCCCCCTGGAATGGACTTAGCCGGAGCGGAAAATGCCAAAATTGCGTCATGGACGCAACAGACGGTCGCCTTGATTGTACCAATGGCCAAGAAGGTCCGCCCGGGGCCTAGAAGTGGCTGAATCCCTTGCGTTCCAAGGCGATCACGCGGCCGCCCTGCTCCAGAAGGCGTACCCCGTCAGCGGCGTCCGTGATCTCCCCGAGCTGAACGAAGGGCACGCCGTGAGACTCGGCCTCCGATTCGAACCGCGCCGCCGAGGTCTCGGAGACGGCGATTAGGGCCGCGTAGTCGTCTCCCGCCGCGACTAGATCCCTTAAGAGAGCGGGCATCGCCCCAAGCCCCTTTTGCGCTGCCGGCGAGAACGGGACCCGGCCGATCTGGATTTCGGCGCCCACATGGGAGACCCCACAAAGCTTTTCGAGATCTGCCGCCAGTCCGTCCGAGACATCGATCGCCGCCTTGGCGAAGTTTCGGATCAGGAGCGCGGCGCCCGTATCGATCGGCGGGCGGCGATAGCGGTCCGTCAAATAGTCGACGTCACCTTCGGAAAGACCCCAGGCCTCGGCGAGAGAAGCATCTTGCAGGAGCTTCAGACCCAAATACGCATCGCCGATCGTGCCGTTGGTGTAGAGGCGATCGCCGGGCTTGGCGCCAAGCCGCGTGATGGCCGATTCATGCTGCACCAGGCCGAGCGCCGTCAAAGTGATCGTGGGGGGGCCGGATGTCGCGGTCGTATCGCCGCCGATCAGGGAGATGCCGGTCCGGTCCTGAACCTCTGCCAGCCCCGCCGCAAACGCTTCCAGCCAAGCCATGTCCGTCTCGCGCGGGAGCGCGAGCGAAAGCGTATAGACGTAGCCGTAGGCGCCTTTGGCCGTCAGGTCCGACAGATTGACCGCCAGGGCCTTGTGCCCGATCGATTGGGGTGGATCGTCTTTCAGGAAATGCACGCCACTGACGAGCGTGTCGCAGGTCACGACGAGCTGGTGATCGTCGGTGACGGTCAGGACGGCGGCGTCATCTTTGAGCCCCAGCGCTCCTGCGTCCTTTGCGAGCGGCGCAAAAATGCGGGCGATGATGTCGAACTCTCCCGCGAGTGCCATGCTGATCCCCTTTTTCGCGTCCTAACCCTCACCCATGACGGTACGGTCGAACTCCTGAGACCTTTCTCTCCGCGCGAGCCGGTCCAGGACACCGTTGACGACTTTCGGTTCATCGCCGCTGAAGAAGGCATGGGCGATATCCACGTACTCGTTGATCACCACCCGGGCGGGCACATCATCGCGGATTGTAATCTCAAAAGCGGCGGACCGCAGGAGTGCGCGCAGTATGGAGTCCACGCGGTTCAATCGCCAGCCCTCGGCGAGTTGCTGATCGAGCATGGGATCGAGGCGGAGCTGTTCGTGGACCACCCCATCGACAAGATCGTGGAAGAATTCGTCTTCCGCCGCATGATAGCGATCCCCCTCTACCTCCTGGCCGAGGCGATGCGCCTGGAACTCCGCGATGACGTCGTTCAGATCGATGCTGGTCATGTCCATTTGGTAGAGCGCCTGAACCGCCGCGAGGCGCGCGGCGCTCCTGGAGGAGGCCCGGTCCGAAGGTTTGATCTTGTCTGCCATGGTCGTTAGCGACGGCTTGCAGAGGAAAAATGCTGCTCGAGCCGCATCAAGGTCAAACAGGCGCGGGCCGCGTCGCCGCCCTTGTTCCGCCCATCCACGCTCGCGCGCTCCCATGCCTGTTCCATGCTCTCGCAGGTAATGATCCCGGAGCCGATCGGAACGCCGTGCTGAAGGGCGAGCTGGTTGATCCCGGCGGCGGACTCACGCGCGACGATGTCGAAATGGCTCGTCTGGCCGCGAATGACGCATCCAAGCCCGATGCAGCCGCGATGCCGGCCGGCACGCCCGACGAACCCATTGGCGAGCGCAAGGCTGAGCGCGAGCGGAATCTCAAGCGCACCAGGGACTGAGATTTCCTCGAACTCGACATCGTTGCCGCGCAATTCGGCGATGGCGCCACGGGCAAGCTCGTCGGCGATGTCTTCATAGAAGCGCGCCGAGATAATGAGAACGGAATTGGGACCTTTGCGGCTCATAATCTTTACTCCAGGCCGCGATGGCCTACGACCGTCAGCCCGTATCCTTCGAGCCCGACAATCTTGCGCGCGGGCGAGTTGGATAACAGAACCATTTCACGAACGCCAAGGTCCAATAGGATCTGTGCACCGATCCCGTAATCCATCAGGCGGGGCTTGCCGCCGCCATTGGTGCCCTTGTTGAGGCTTGCCGAAATCGCGTCAGGCCGGGATTCTCGGATCAGAACGACCACGCCTCGCCCTTCCCGATCGACAATATCCATGGCTTTGCGGACACAATTGTCACAGCCCGCAGTGAGCATGTCTTCCAGCGTGTTGACCGCATGCACCCGCACGAGAACCGGCTCGCCTGAACTGATGTCCCCTTTGACCAGGGCGACATGCTCTACCGAGTCCACCGTCGTGGCATAGACTTTGGCCTGGAACGGGTCGCCCCCCGGCCCTTCGATTGGCGCGTCGGCGACGACCCTCACGAGATGATCGTAGCGCAGACGGTAAGCGATAAGATCGGCGATGGTCGCTATCTTCAGACCGTGGAACTGGGCAAAGGTCACGAGGTCGGGCAGACGCGCCATGGTGCCGTCGTCGTTCATGATCTCGCAGATGACACCTGCGGGGTACAGCCCCGCCAGACGTGAGATGTCGACAGCCGCTTCGGTGTGCCCAGCGCGCACCAGCACGCCGCCCGTTTTCGCCAGCAGCGGAAACACATGGCCCGGCGTGACGATATCGCGATGATCCTTGGTCGGATCGATTGCCACCGAAATGGTATGCGCGCGGTCATGCGCGGAGATGCCGGTCGAGACGCCTTCGCGCGCTTCGATCGATACCGTAAATGCGGTCGAATGCCGGGAACGATTCGACTGAGACATGAGCTCCAGGCGAAGCTGCTGGGCGCGATCGTTGCTGATGGACAGACAAATCAATCCACGGCCGTACTTGGCCATGAAATTGATGGTGTCAGGCGTGGCCATTTGCGCCGGAATTACGAGGTCGCCCTCGTTCTCACGGTCCTCCGCGTCGACAAGAATAAACATCTTGCCGTTGCGAGCATCCTCGATCACTTCCTCGATAGGCGACAGAAGCCGGTTGAGTTCCGTGGTTTCCGCCGCGGTCAAAGCCGTCACGAATGCATTCCTTCCGTTTGCGCCAATCGCGCCACGTAACGCGCGAGCAAATCGACTTCAAGGTTTACCAGATCGCCGGGCAGCCGGTCGCCCCAACTCGTATGGGCGAGCGTATAGGGGATGATGTTCACGTCGAAGCGAGGACCCTCCACTTCGTTGATCGTGAGCGACACGCCATTCAGGGTAATCGACCCTTTGGACGCAACGAATTTCGCGAACTCGGTCGGCACCTCCAGCAGGAACCTGACACTGTCGCCATCGGGGAAGCGCGACACGATTTTCGCCTGACCGTCCACGTGCCCCGTGACGATATGACCCCCCAGTTCCTCGCCAAGAGCTAGGGCGCGTTCCAGGTTCATTTTGCGCCCCGGTTCCCAAGTGCCCATGGTTGTATGGCTGAGGGTTTCGTTCGATACGTCGACTGTGACGAGTGAACCCTTGCCCTTGGCTTTCTGGATCTCGGTGAGCGTGAGGCAGCAGCCGTCGAACGCAATGGACGCGCCTAGTTCCAGGCTCTTGCGCTTGTAGGGCGTCCGGACAACGAAACTGGGGCCCTTGCGTGCGACGAGCGTGCCTAGGCCGCTGACAATGCCAGTGAACATGTTCTCATCCTGCGCCACAACGTCATCCGGTCGGGGCCGAAGAAACGTGTGGCAATAAATGCGAAATGGCTGTTTGTCGCAAAGCGATCAAGCCCGGCGCCGCCGAACGGGATCAACCCTTCATCACCCACGGGATTGGGGCCTTGATAGAGGACAAACTCGTCGACGAGGTCGGCCTCGACAAAAGCTTGCGCGACGGACGGTCCGCCTTCGATGAGGACCCGGGTGATCCCACGATGAGCGAGGGTCTGCAACGCGTGCTGTGGATCGATCATGCCGAGATCGTCCACCGGTACGGGAACGATTTCGGCACTGTGGTCATGAAGAAGGTCGGCATTGGGTTGCGCTTCGCCGGACGCGCAAAGCAGCCAGACCGGCACGATCACGTCCTCGAACAGGGTAGCGCTGGGCGGCGTGCGCAGCCGCCGGTCCAAGACTGTGCGGACCGGAGAGCGGCACGACATGCCTGGGAGCCGGCAGGTGAGAGAGGGATTGTCCGCAGCGACGGTGCCCCGCCCGACCAGAATCGCGTCGTTCATGGCGCGCAGGAGATGGCCGTGGGCGCGGGCTTGGGGTCCGGTAATCCAAACCGGCTGACCGTCGCCTTGCGGGATGCGTCCATCGGATCCCACAGCAAGCTTCAGCGTGACGGCCGGGCGGCCTTCGGTCACCCGCATGAGATGACCTAAGGTCACCGACGTCGCCTCTGCCGCACCGACCCCTTCGGTGACTTCGATTCCTGCATGTTTCAGTTTTTCGATCCCGCGGCCCGCCGTGCGCGGATCAGGGTCGCGAATTCCGATCACGACGCGCGCGACCTCCGCAGCGACGATCACATTGGCACAGGGGGCACCGCGCCCGCCCTCATGGGCGCAGGGCTCCAACGTGACGTAGAGTGTGCTGCCTTGCGCGCGCTGCCCTGCCCGCTCCAAGGCGATCGCTTCGGCATGGGGGCGGCCGCCAGGCGCCGTCCAGCCCCGCCCTACGATTTCGCCGGAAGGCGCAACCACAATCGCGCCAACGGCCGGGTTGGGCCAGGCGAGGCCAAGGCCGCGCCGGGCGATCCGGACCGCCTGGGACATGTGATGCGCATCGCGCGTGGTCATAGATGGGCGCCTTGCTTAGTCGTCGAGTACGGACGGTTCATCCGCATCGAGATCGCCGTCCTCGCCTTCGGTGCCTGCAAGCTCACCGAGCAACGCCTCGAAATCCTTTGCCTCGCGGAAATTCTTGTAGACGGAGGCGAAGCGAACATAGGCCACGTCGTCCAAGCCTTTGAGCGCTTCCATGACAAGATGACCGATGGTCTCCGAATGGATGTCGCTTTCGCCCATATTCTCGAGCCTGCGGACGATGCCGCTGACCATACGTTCGGTGCGTTCCGGATCGACAGGCCGCTTGCGCAGCGCAATCTGTACGGAGCGCATGAGCTTATCGCGATCGAAGGGGATGCGGCGTCCGCTGCGTTTGATAACCGTCAGTTCACGGAGCTGAACGCGTTCGAACGTGGTAAAGCGGCCGCCGCAATCCGCGCAGACGCGGCGGCGCCTTATCGTTGTGTGGTCCTCGCTTGGACGCGAGTCCTTAACCTGAGTGTTGGTGCTGCCGCAATAAGGGCACCGCATGGGCGACCGCCCTCCTCTTCGTCAACACCAAGCCGTAAGGCGCCTAGACCGAGTAAATCGGGAAGCGCCCGCAGAGCTCGATGGCCTGCTGCTTCACCTTCTCCTCGGTGGCGCCGTTGCCCTCTTCGCCATTAGCGACGAGCCCATCAAGCACTTCGAGGATCATACTGCCGACCGACTGGAACTCAGGGACACCGAAACCGCGTGTGGTGCCCGCGGGCGAGCCCAAGCGAATGCCGGACGTGACCATGGGTTTTTCCGGATCGAACGGCACACCGTTCTTGTTGCAGGTGATGAAGGCCCGGCCGAGCGCTTCCTCGGCGGCCTTACCCGTGAGCTTCTTGGGGCGCATATCCACAAGGATCAGATGCGTATCCGTGCCGCCGGAGACGAGCGCGAGACCGCCGTCCACCAGGGTTTCACCAAGCGCCCGGCAGTTATCCACGACCTGCTGAACGTAGGTCTTGAACGACGGCTGCAGGGCCTCGCCAAAGGCCACGGCCTTGCCGGCGATCACATGCATCAGCGGCCCGCCTTGGAGGCCGGGGAATACGGCCGAGTTGATCTTCTTGCCGATGTCGAGATTGTTCGAAACCACGAGGCCCGAACGCGGACCGCGCAGGGTCTTATGCGTCGTCGTCGTGCAGATATCGGCGTATGGCAGCGGGCTCGGATGAAGGCCAGTGGCCACGAGACCGGCAAAGTGCGCCATGTCGACATGGAGGTAAGCCCCGACCGCGTCCGCGATTTCACGGAAGCGCTTGAAGTCGATCTGGCGCGGATAGGCCGAACCGCCCGCGATGATCAGTTTCGGCTTGTGCTCATTCGCCAGACGCTCAACCTCGTCGTAATCGATCAGGTTGGTGTCCTTGGTCACGCCGTACTGCACCGCGTTGAACCACTTGCCCGACTCGTTCGGCGGCGCGCCATGAGTCAGATGACCGCCAGCGGCAAGGCTCATACCCAGGATCGTGTCGCCCGGCTTGATCAGTGCGAGCATGACCGACTGGTTCGCCTGCGAGCCCGAATGCGGCTGGACGTTGGCATATTCGCAATTGAAAAGCTGCTTGGCGCGATCGATGGCGAGGGTTTCGACCTCATCCACATATTGGCAACCGCCGTAATAGCGGCGGCCCGGGTAGCCTTCGGCGTATTTGTTGGTCAGGAGCGTTCCGACGGCGTCCAGCACGGCCTGTGAGACAATATTCTCCGACGCGATCAGCTCGATCTCGTCTTGCTGGCGTTGGCCTTCGCGCTCAATCGCGCCCCAAACTGCCGGATCGGTATCTTTTAAATGCTTGTTGAAAAAATCACTGGCCGTCATCTGCAACTGCTCCTCAAGCTCAACTCGTCTTGGGCCTTGGGGTTACCGCTGCTGAAACGGTCTCAGACATACGGCCTCAGGCTGATTTGGCTGGCTCTACCACATGTCGCGCGGCTACGCTAGCGACACCCTAAAGGTAGAACCGGCTTGCTCGGAATAATCTGCGAGCAAAGAAAAAATACCGGTTTCCAGTCAATTAGCCAGTGAAATGCGGACTTCGAGTCAACGCGTGGCGAGGAGCCCGGCGGCCCCGGTTCCGATTACGTAGAAGCCTGCAGAGATCACCACGGCGGCGAAGATCGTCGACAGCGCCCGTCTACGGTCCCCGAGCCGTTTATTGGCCCAGGCCCCGGCAAGGGTGCCGAAAATTCCGCCGGCGATAACCAGCGCGGTGATGCGCCAATCGACGAGGCCCGATGCCGCGTAGCTCAAGGCGGTGAGGACCCCAAAAACTGTGACCGCAAACAGCGATGTACCGATGGCGTTTTGCAGGCGCATCCCCGTGGCTAGGATAAGCCCCGGAACGATGAGGAATCCGCCGCCGATTCCGAAAAAGCCGGACAGGAGCCCCACCCCGACACCGATCAATAGAAGGCGGGGCAGCAGATGCGCCGCACTCTCATGCGTCAGTTTGACGTCCTCCTCGCTAGGCTGGGGGTTGACCACAAGCATATAGGCACCGATAGCGACCATCACCGCACCGAAAGCCGCGAGAAGTTCGGTTCCGCCAAAGCTGCTTGCCCACGGCTACGCCCGCCAGCGCCCCCCCGACGCCGGCCGCGCCGAACACGAGACCGCACGGTCACTTCACCGTGCCGAGCCGGGCGTGGCTCGCAAGGCCCCAGGCGGCGTTGACCGCGACGGCCGATGAGCCGATGGCCACATGCGTCGACGGTACGCCCACGAGGTACACGAGAAGCGGCACGGCCAAGACGGACCCGCCCCCGCCGACGAGCCCGAGCGTTGCGCCGACCAGCGCGCCCGACCCCAACAGGAGGACGACTGGCACAAGCCCGAGTGGCATGATCATCAGGCTCCGGCCGGACTGCGGTTCCAGGGCATGACGGCGAGAAGCTTGGCCATGCCGCATATCCCGGTGGCGCCGCCGAACACGAGACCCGCGCCGATAACGCCGGCCAAGGCGAAGAAGACCGGTGAGACAAACGCACCCAGCAGAACGAAGAGAAGGATAAGACTGCCGGCGCCAATCATCACCTGGCGATGAATCTCGATCGGCTGGCCGGTGTCGGTGAAGACCTGAAACCCGGCCTTTTTCCAGGCATCGAGACCGCCCTCGAGGATATAGGCCTCGCACGGAGCGGCTGCGCGCAAGCGCCCGGCGTTCTGCGCCGTTCGCAGGCCCGAGCGGCAATGATAGATGATGGGCGACGCCACGCCTGAGAGCTCGCTCAGGTTAGTGAGCGGATCATGATGAGAGCCTGGAATCTGCTCGCGGGCGCGCTCGTCCGCACCGCGAATGTCAATCAGCGTGCCGCCCTGATCGATGAGACGTTTGGCGTCTTTCGGGCTGATAGTAGGAAGGCTCATACCGGGACTCCTGATCCTCTTTGGCGTTTAATCGTCGGGGCAATAGAGCTTCTGGAGATAGCCCAGCAAAAGCTCCGTACGCGGTTCGGCAATGCGGTACCAAATCGTCTGAGCGTCCCGGCGGAATTCGACGAGCCCCTCGTCCCGCATCTTGGCCAGATGCTGGGAGGTCGCCGACTGCGACAGCCCGGCTGCTTCCGACAGGGCACTCACGCTCGCCTCGCCCCACTCGGCTAACTTGCACAAGATCATCAAGCGGCGCTCATTTGCGAGCGCGCGCAGAATGTTTGCCACCAGCGACGCATTGGCTTCGAATGTCGCAAAATCCTTTGGGACGCCTGTCATGGTTCCAAGTTGCAATACTATTAGATATTACTAATTTAGTGACTACTAATATATGTGTCAACCAATGATGACCGATGATCCTTTGAGGGATCGTTCCACGCAGGAGTCTTCCCATGCCCGGTGCGCCCTATATCAAGCTGAAGACCGGCGCACCGGTCGGGATCGGCGAGTACGTCCGGGAGTTCCAGAAGATCTTCCGTCCCGTTTTCAACGCGGCCGATGTCAGTGGAGAGGGAGCAGAGTTCGACCGGCTTTTCGTGGAAGGCGAACGGTTCGCGCTTGGCGATCTCGAGGTTGACGTTCTGTTCGTGCCGGGGCACACGCCCGCAGATGTCGCGTACATGATTGGTGATGCCATGTTCGTCGGCGACACGCTGTTCATGCCCGATGACGGGACTGCGCGCGCCGACTTCCCGGGCGGCGATGCGAGGACTCTCTACCGGTCCATTCAGCATCTCCTGTCCCTACCGCCGGAGACGCGCCTGTTCATGTGTCACGATTACAAAGCGCCCGGCCGCGACGACTACGCCTGGGAGACAACCGTCGCCGAACAGCGTGCCCGCAATGCCCATGTCAAAGACGAGGTGAGCGAGGACGCATTCGTTGCGATGCGCGAAGCGAAGGATGCAGACCTTGCGGCGCCCCTCCTCCTACTGCCGTCCATCCAGGTGAACATGCGCGCTGGCAATCTTCCGCCTGCGGACAAAAATGGCGTCCACTATCTGAAGGTTCCGGTTAAGCTCAGCGCCTAGTAGTTCGAGGCGAAGGTTCCGCGCGTATCGAGATTGTAGATGTCCGGGCGGAAATGGATCAGGCCGTCGGGCGTCCCCCAGGCGCTGATATAGGTGAAGTACACCCCGATCGTCTGCCTCGAGGGGACGTTTTCCTGTACGCGGCTGGTCTTCATCGATTGGATGCGCCCGAGGTTCCAGGACGGGTTGTTGTCGAGAACCCAGGCCGCCAGCCGATCGACATTATGTGTCCGCACGCAGCCATGGCTCTCGAAACGCACGGCCTTGCCGAACAGGCTCTTCAAGGGTGTGTCGTGAATGTACACCGCCTCCTTATTCGGGAAGTCGATCTTGATATAGCCGAGAGAATTTTCCTCCCACGGCTTCTGGCGATAGCGATAGGTGTAAACCTCGTCGCTATTCCAATTGATCATGCGCGGGTCGACGATGTTCCCCTTCCGGTCGATCGCTTCCATACGATACGCCGCCAGCACGTCTTGTCCGCGGCTCGCGAACTGACGCCCCTTTGGGATCAGGTCGGCTTTGACGATGCTCGTCGGCACGTTCCAATAGGGATTGAACTTCACCTGCGAGACCTTGCTGGACAATGTCGGCGTCTGGTGCTGGACCTTGCCGACGACAGCGGTGTTCCGTAGTTCGACCCGCCCGCCGCGCACGGCTTCGACCTGCGCTGCAGGGATATTGACCTGGATATAGCGGTTCGTTGTTTTGCCGGCCCGGCGCTGGAGGCGCTTCAGGCTGGCTTGGAGCTGGGCCAGCCGCGTGCTCGCCGGCACGTTTAGGGCGGCAACCGTCGCTTTGGAATCAACCACGCCTGTGGCCGGAAGCCCATGGCGATACTGGAAGCGCTTCACCGCCGCGACCGTCGCGTTGTCGTACCGGCCTAGCTGGTAGCCCGGCATCAGGTCGCCGCTGATTTGAAGCCGGCGCTGCAATGTTTGAATGTTGTTTCCGCGCCGTCCCGGCTTCATGGCCACGCCCGGTACCATGGGCCAACCGCCCTGGGCGACAATGGTCTTGTATTGCTGAATGGCGGTCTTGCTCGCCGCGATGTTCCCACGCGCGAGAGTCGGTGACCCTAGTCCCGGATTGAGGATCATCGCCACTTCGGGATCGCCGGTCGGCAATTCGGACCGCGTCACCTCGCCTTGCGGCTGCGCGTTGCGCGATCCGCCATTAAACAGGCCGCCGAACAGACCGCCGCCACCGCCGCCTTGAGAGGATGTCTGGCCCTGATTGTTCTTGGACTTGAACATGTTGAACGGACCGGCGCTCAGGGGCTGGGCGCTGACGCAGACCAACGCCACCGCGAGTCCCCCAATCGTCAGGCGTGACCCGTACTTCAAGACCGCGTTCAATTTAGGCATGCGCCGCTCCCGTCACCTGCGGCAATTCTGTTCGCTTTACTATAAGCGGATTGCTGCCGCAGCTCTACCCGTTTCGGGCGCCATTGAATCCGCCCGGGCCTTACAAACCCTTAACCACCGTAAGGGGACGCCCCGGATCGGACGTCTGGACCTCACCAAAATGCCTCCCGGCTGGATTGGCACCCCCGAAGCCGCGCCACAAAGCGCGATCAACGTGTCGTCATACCCTGACCTAAGATTTTGGCGAATTTGGGTGTTTCTCGCGCCCAGACGCGGGCTATGCCAGAAGGATCGGAGGTCCCAGGAGGATTTGGGCCTCCCGGGTGACCTCTCATGCCGCGCTATTGGCCTATAGCTGATAGCGGATCTGGTCGGACCAGAAACGCTGCAGGCGGAACATGGATTTGTTCAGGCTCTCAAGATCGTCTTGAGCGACGCCGCCGACATGTTCGAGCGAACCGAGCTGACGCTCGAACAACTGGTTGACCACGTCGGAGACTTCACGACCTTCTTCTGTGAGGCTCACACGCACCGAGCGGCGATCCGCGGTCGAACGCTGGTGATTGACGAAGCCGGCCTGAACCAGCTTCTTGAGATTGTAAGAAACGTTAGAGCCAAGATAGTAACCGCGGCCCGTCAATTCTCCGGCCGTGACTTCATCATCACCAATATTGTAAAGCAGCAATGCTTGGATACTATTCACGTCCGTGCGGCCAAGACGCTCGAACTCATCTTTAATAACATCCAGAAGCAACCGGTGAAGTTGTTCAATCAATTTCAGAGAGCCGAGATAAGAACTCTTAAGGTTGTTTTCCTCAACAGCGCTCGCAGCCGTCCCCAATTTCAAAGCTACATTCATCGCCAACCCCATTTAGTTGTTTTTTATCCGCAACTTGGCAATGAGTATAGGAGCGCACCGACTAAGATGCGCTTAATTGGAACGCTTAAGAGTCGATAAAATTCTAAGCTTAATTCTTGTTGATGTTTGCGGGGATGGCGTTTGATTCCAACGATTCTCAGAAAATCTGCTCTGGCTCGTTAAGCTCGAGTTCACCGTCCACGGGAGTTTCGAACAGCCGTTCGATGCTGGCGTCGTCAACGGCCGCAACAGTTTCAGGCGCCCATTTCGATGCTCGCCCCTTCCCGGCGATCTTGGCATCGATGCCCTCTCTGAAGTCGGGCATCGTGACGATATGCGAAGCCAAGCGGAATTCAAGCGTCAGCGCCTCGGCCAGGCTCAGCGACTTGCCTCGCAGCATCTGCTGCAGCGCGATCTTGAGCGAGGTGGGCGATTTCTGCCGGAGCGTGGCTGCCGTTTGCTTGGCCCAGTCCTCAAAGGGTCCGTCCGGTTCCGCGTCAAGCCGCTCCAGGATCTCTTCGACTGTCGGGGCAGAGAAAACGCGGTTGATGGCAGGAGTCATTCTCACCAGATCGCCCTCGCCCGGATCTTGGTGCAGTCCGTCCAGAAGCCGGTCGATCGGATGATTTTCGGCCAGCGCGGCCTTGATCACGCCGAAATAAGACGATGGAATATAGTGGCTTACAAGGCATAGACGATGTGCATCGGCCGGCCCGATCTCGGTTCCCGTGAGAGCCAGATAGGTGCCGACCCAACCGAAGAGGCGCGGCAGAAAATAGGTTCCGCCAATGTCGGGGAGAAATCCGATCCCGACCTGGGGCATCGCGAACCGATAGCCTTCCCCCGCAACGCAATGAGTCCCGAGCAGAGAAATCCCGATCCCACCGCCGAACGCGAGTCCGTTGATCAGCGGCACGTTCGGCCGGATGAATTTCTCCAAGACCCAGACATGGGTATAAGCAGACCGGTAGAATTCGCGTATTTCGTCAACGGCGCCGTCATGGTTCCATTGGTTCAGGACTTTCAAATCGCCACCGCTGCAGAACACTTTGGGATGCGTAGACTCCATCACCACACCATAGATCTGCGATGCCGGCTCCCAGCGCCGGTAATTGGCAGTCAAAGCCTCGAACATCTCGCGCGTGAGCGCGTTCAGCCTCGCGGGCCGGTCAAGCGTGACCACGCCGGCGCGGTCATGTTCCTCGAAAGTGATCCCAAGCGGTTCGGACAAACGCGTAAGCCCCCAAGAACTATTGCAGGAACGATGGCAAGGACGACCGCATCGCGTGCGGTGTTGGGCCGTCGGGCGCAGCTACCATCCCAAGGCGCAAACCACAAGCCGCTGACCTGCAACACGTTCGGACGGGGAGCGCGATGAGCGGACGGGGGGACGGGGTCTGGCGGTGTGCGTGTTACTGGGGTCTGCTCTTTGCGGGCCTAGTTGCCACGCCGGTCTATGAGCCGGTCCTCGCCCAGCCTCTCAGCCCCTTCCAAAACCAAGGCGTGACCAAACCCGAACCGCGGCCGGCACGCCGGGCAGCGCCGCGCAAGCCCGCTAAGCCAGCCCCGCCTGTGCGCAAGCCGGCGCCCCAATCTCCGCCTGCCGAGGCCACAGCCGCGCCAGCGGAGGTCCCCGCCACGACGGCAGAGGCGCCAGCTTCACCTGCCGATGCCCCAGCCATACCAGCAGACGTCCCCGCGGCGACGGAGGAAGCCACTTTGGCGCCCCCGCCGCTGTCGAACCCGGTTCGTGACGGATCCGACCCGTCCGCCGCGAAGAACCCCAAGGTCGTGGCCGCGCTGGAGCAATGCACGGAGCTCCTCGACGGGCTCGACCTGGAATACGTTCATATGAAACCGATCCGGAGACGCGCTTGCGGCACCTATGCGCCGATCAAATTGAAATCCATCGGCAAGAACCCCGCCGTCGCCGTCTCCCCGCCAGCCACCGTCAACTGCACGGTCGCCGCGACCTTGCACAAATGGTTCAAGACCTCGGTGAAACCGACCGCCGAAGCACTCGGCACCCAGGTCGTGAAGATAAAGAACGCCGCCTCCTATATGTGCCGGAACCAGTATGGCCGGTCGGACACCAAGCTGAGTGAACATGCCCGCGCCAATGCGCTGGACATCAAGGCTTTCGTTCTGGCGTCCGGTCAGACGGTCCCGATTCTGGGCAACTGGCCCTATGGCTACCGGCCGGAGAGGCCGCAGCTGGCGGACTTGCCACCGCCCAACCCGTTGCGCGATCACTCCTCGTTGCCCCCCGCCGGCAATGGGACGCCCGGGATCAAGATGCTGAACAAGATGCCAAAAGACGATCAATTCAGTTACGAGCTGGAGGAATTGAGGAATGTTGCGAGCAACCCCTTCTTCAAGCCGGTCTTTGCCGCGCCCGTAGAACTGACCGACCCGGAGGACGAGGAACCCGAGGGCCCGGTGCCCGCCGGCAAGCTCAGCCGTGCCGAGGCCAAGAGCTTCCTCAAGACGATCCATGGTGATGCGTGCAAGATCTTTTGGACGGTCCTCGGCCCCGAAGCGAATGCGGCCCACCGCGATCATTTTCATCTGGACATGCGCAAGCGGCGCTACGTAAGAATTTGCCAATAGCCGGCAGGCAATCTCATCGGAAAAAACCACGTTGGCTCTGGGCTCTAGCGGGACCGGTGGCTTGGATGGTAGGCTTACGCCCCTTTGACGTCTCAGGGCTTTTGGCCGGTATTTGAGGGATTTGTATCGCATGGCGCCATTACCCGACGACAAGACCGTCTCCATCCGGACCGAGCGTGCCAAGCGCGGCACCACGGAGACGCCCAAAGACCTGGCGGAAGGCTATCCCGCAACGCGGCTCCGTCGGAACCGGCGCGCGGACTGGTCCCGGCGCCTCGTGCGCGAAATGCAGCTCACGCCGGACGACCTGATCTGGCCGATCTTCATCATCGACGGCGACAGGGCCCGGGCGGAAGTCGATGCGATGCCAGGGGTCGCACGGCTGTCAATCGACCTCGTGGTCAGGGCCGCGGAGGACGCTGCCGAAATCGGCCTTCCCGCGATCGCACTCTTTCCCAATACCGATCCGTCCTTGCGCGACGAGGCCGGGAGCCAAGCCTTCAATCCCGGCAATCTGGTCTGCCGGGCTGTCCGGGCCGTCAAAGAGGCGGTCCCGGAGATCGGTATCGTGTGCGATGTGGCGCTCGACCCCTATACGAGCCATGGTCAAGACGGTCTGCTGGACGACGACGGCAGGATCGACAATGACCGCTCGGTGGATGCACTCGTAATCCAAGCCTTGATCCAGGCGGATGCGGGCTGCGACGTGATTGCGCCTTCCGACATGATGGACGGCCGGGTCGGCGCGATCCGGGCGGCGCTCGAGGCCAATGGTTTCGCCGACACCCAGATCATGAGCTACGCGGCGAAATATGCTTCTGCGTTCTACGGCCCGTTCCGGGATGCGGTCGGCTCGGGCGCGCAGCTGCGCGGCGACAAGAAGACCTATCAGATGGACCCGGCCAATGGCGGCGAGGCACTGCGCGAGGTGGCGTTGGACGTAGCCGAAGGCGCGGACATGGTCATGGTCAAACCGGGCCTGGCCTATCTCGATATCGTGTGGCGCGTAAAAGAGGCCTTTGGCTTGCCGACCTTCGCCTACCAAACCTCTGGGGAATATGCCGCTCTCGTGGCAGCTGCCGAGCGTGGCTGGCTGAACCGCGAACAAGTGGTGCTGGAAACCCTGCTTTCATTCAAGCGGGCGGGCGCCGACGGCGTCTTCAGCTATTTCGCACCGGAGGTCGCACGTCTCTTGAAGGACCAGTACTAACGGTCCTTGTGCTTAGTCGGTGACTTTCATTTTGGTGAAGTGCACCGTCGCCACGTCCGTCTTATCGAAATTGTCGCCCGAGACGCCAAAGCGCCAACTACCCTTCGGCGCCTGCCCTCTGAGTTCTCGGACCTTCGTGCCATTGATGTAAAAGCCGAGCTCATTGCCATTGGCATGGACACGCAGCGTATTGGACGCGCCGGGCGCGGTCTTGATGGCAGGGGTATCGATATTCGCCGCGATCGTACCCACCCAGGCGCCGTCTTGTTTGCGCGCGATCCAGTAGCGGCCATTATTGAGGACACCGAACTGGTAATAGGTGCGGTTGTTCTCGCCCCAGAAGAGGAGCCCCGCCCCTAAAACCGGCGGCGTCACCTCGCCCGCCTCCGCCGGTTTCTTGGGCGTGGGCCAGACCGCCTCAACGCAGACATCGGCGTCCTCCACCGAGAACATCACATTGAGGTTGGATTGCATATCGTCCGCGGGCAGCATGAATGACAGCGAACCGTCCCCGATCGAGACCGTCTCCTTCTGAGACCAGCCGCCGCCATCGTCCTGGAACTTGTCCTCGAAAATGACGTCGCTGCCTTCACATGCCAGGCCTTGGTCGACGCTTGCGAGAAGGGTCGCAATCGCGACTGCTAAAACCGTCTTCCGCATGCGCTGCCTCCCTCGAATCTCCCGGGCCTGAGAGACGAATCTGTCGTGTCAGAATCCTAAGGCGTCCCCTTGCCGACGACAACCGACGGAGCGCTCGGAGTGCCGCACCGGGGCCTTCACGTTGCGAAACTGGCTGAGAATCCCCATGTATAGGAGAGTTATGCATCCACTTGGAGACGAAATGCCGGACCAAACGACAAGCAGCGACATGCCTTTTCCCGAGCAGGCTCACGCCTACAATCCCGTGACGGAGCCGCAGCTCTTCAGCGCCGTCATTCGCAAGCGCTGTCTCGCCTTCCTCTTCGATGCCGTCATCATTACTGCTCTCACCGTGATCGCGTTTGTGATTGTGGCCGTTCTCGGCGTGCTGACGCTCGGTCTCGGCTGGCTGCTGTTCGGGTTTATCTTTCCGCTTGTTGGCCTCGGCTATAACGCGTTCACGATCGGCGGCCCCAAGTCCTCGACCATCGGTCAGCGCATGATGGGGCTTGCCGTACCCATGTGGTATGGCGGCAAGGTCACGCCCTTGATCGCGGCGTTCCATGCGCTCCTGTTCTGGTTCTCGCTGACGCTGTTCTTCCCGATCCTGCTGTGGTGCTTCTTCGACTCCCGGAAGCGTTGCCTGCACGACATCCTGGCCGGGGTTCTCGTCATCAACCGGCCAACGGCTACGGCGCAGGCTGGCATCTGACCATCCAGGATCTCGGTCTTTTGGGTTTGGCGCTGACGCGGAGCGGATTGCGTCCGCCGCAGGTCCTCGCTTAAGCTGTCGGAGGATTGACGTGGATTCGCTTCCGGTCCGGTGCCCGTGACAGAACACAAGAACAACTTTCCGGAGTTCTACATCACCGCCCCCCAGCCCTGCCCCTATCTGGCAGGCCGGATGGAGCGGAAGCTCTTCACGCACCTGACCCGGGACAAGCCCGGGTTCCTCATCGACAACCTCTTGAAGGGCGGGTTCCGGCGCAGCCAGAACATCGCCTACATGCCCTATTGCGACGCCTGCTCGGCTTGCGTCCCCGTACGCCTGCTTGTGGACGAGTTCGAGCCCAAGCGGTCCTTGAAGCGGATTGCGCGACAGAACAGCGATCTGATCGCCACGCGGAAACCGGCCGCTCCAAGCTCCGAACAATACGGCCTCTTCCGCGACTACATCGAGGCGCGGCACGGGGACGGCGGCATGGCCGAGATGAGCGTTCTCGATTTCTCGCTCATGGTGGAAGACAGCGTCATCGAGACCTTCATAACCGAGTACCGGCAGAAGCCCGACCCGGCGACCGGGGAGTCTCCGCTGATCGCGGCCGCGCTCTGCGACCGGCTGAGCGACGGCATCTCCATGGTCTACAGTTTCTTCGACCCGGATTGGGCCCCGCGCAGCCTCGGCACGTTCATGATCCTCGAACATGTCGAGTACGCCCGATCCATGGGCTACCCGTATGTCTATCTCGGCTATTGGATCGAGGGCTCGCGGAAGATGCGCTACAAGGAGCGCTTCCAGCCGCAGGAACGCCTGACCTCCAAAGGCTGGGTTCGCGGCCTCGCCGTACCCCCGCGCTAGAACTTATCGCCAAATTTGCCGGACTTCGGAAAACCCCGTGGCGGCAGCCGCCCCGCGGCGGCCCGGGCGCCCCACCAATCGCGCAAGTCTCCCGACGCTAACGTGAAGCTCCGCTTCGCGGCATCGATATAGACGAGCCCTTCCTTCTTCGAGAAGATCTTCGCATCCGCAAGGCCGCCGTCGCGATAGCGCTGCAGGCGCACGCCCTTGCCGCGCGGCATCTCCGGCAATTCAGACAGCGGAAACAGCAATAGCTTTCTGTTGTCTCCGATGACGGCAACGCTGTCGCCGGAGACGGGGCCGCAGACTGCGGCCTCGTCGTCGCCCTTCACATTGAGCACCTGCTTGCCCTTACGCGTCATCGCGATCACGTCGTCTTCCGCCACCACGAAGCCGTACCCGCTTGATGAGGCCACAAGCAGCTTCCGGCCGGGCTGATGCACGATCAGCTCGACGCAATCGCCAGCGTCTTCGATATCGACCATGAGGCGGAACGGTTCCCCGTGTCCGCGGCCCCCCGGCAACTTGTCGGCGGCAAGCGAGTAGAACCGTCCATTCGTCGCAAACAGCAGAAGCGTGTCCGTGGTCTGGGCCTGCAACAGCTGCCTCAACCTGTCTCCGTCCTTAAAGGTCAGCTTCGAGACATCAGCGTTATGCCCCTTGATCGTCCGTATCCATCCTTTATCAGAGAGGACGACGGTGATCGGCTCTTTCTCGATCATCGCTTCGGCGAGTACGTCCGCCACATCGTCTGGTGCATCGGCGAAACTGGTGCGACGGCGGCCGAGTTCGGTCTTCGGGCCGAATGCGTCCCTCACGTCCTTGATCTCGCCAGCGATCCGTTTCCACTGCATGTCTTCGGACTTCAGCAGCGCCTTCAGCTCTTTGCGCTCTTTGGTCAGGTCGTCGTGCTCGCGGCGGATCTCCATCTCTTCAAGCTTCCGCAAGGCGCGGAGCCGCATGTTAAGAATGGCCTCGGCCTGGACGTCGGTGAGCTTGAATTCCTTGATGAGCACGGGCTTTGGCTCGTCCTCCTCACGCACGATCTGGATGACCCTGTCGAGGTTCAGATAGACGACTAGGTAGCCGGCCAAGACCTCTAGCCGGTGGTCGATCTTCGAGAGCCGGAAATTGGTGCGCCGGACGAGGACCTGCTGCCGGTGCTCCAGCCATTCCAGCAGTACCTGGCGCAGACCGAGCACATTCGGGATCTTGCCCTTGCTCAGTACGTTCATGTTGAGCGAGACGCGGGTCTCGAGCTCGGTCAGCTTGAAGAGCGACTCCATGAGCAACGTGGAATCGACCGTGCGGCTCTTCGGCTCCAGCACGAGCCGTACATCCTCGGCCGACTCGTCACGCACATCGGCCAGGAGCGGCAGCTTCTTCGCCTGCAGCAATTCGGCGATGCGCGCGACCAACCGCGCTTTGGGAACCTGATAGGGAATCTCGGTGACGACGATCTGATAGGTGCCGCGGCCTGCGTCTTCCCTCTCCCAGCGCGCCCGCAGACGGAACGAGCCCCGCCCCGTCTTGTAAGCTTCGAGGATCTGCTCGCGCGGCTCGACAATGATGCCGCCTGTGGGCAGGTCCGGGCCTGGCACGAAGGACACAAGCTTGTCGGCGGTGGCATTCGGAAACTTGATGAGATGGAGCGCGGCGTCGCACAGCTCGGCCGCATTGTGCGGTGGAATGCTCGTCGCCATACCGACGGCGATGCCGGAGGCCCCGTTCGCAAGCAGGTTCGGGAAGTTCGCCGGGAGCACCGCGGGCTCCATTTCGCGCCCATCGTAATTGGGGCGGAAATCGACCGTGTCCTCGTCGATGCCCTCGAGCAGCCGCGCGGCGATGTCCGTCAGCCGGGCCTCGGTATAACGGTCGGCTGCTGGGTTATCGCCGTCGATATTGCCGAAATTCCCCTGCCCGTCGATAAGCGGATAGCGCACGGCGAAATCCTGCGCGAGACGGGCCAGCGCGTCGTAGATCGCCTGATTGCCATGAGGATGGAAATTACCCATCGTGTCGCCCACGATCTTCGCGCATTTGCGGAATTCGCCCTGGGGCTGCAGGCGCAATTGCTGCATGGCGTAGAGCAGCCGCCGGTGCACGGGTTTGAGCCCGTCGCGCACGTCGGGAAGCGCCCGATGCGTGATCGTGGACAGAGCGTAGGCCAGATAGCGCTCTTCGAGCGCCTCTTTCAGATCGATCGGTTCGATGGGCCCCGAATCAGGGGGCGTCACGCGTTTTCCCATGACTCGCGCTTACCCCATCGCGCGATTCCCCTCAAGCGGCGTGCGGCTCTCGTTGCAGGAGATCGAGCAGCCGTCCCCGTGCGTCCGGGAATTTGAGACCATGGGGCGCCAGGACATCGCGTTCCAGGAAGTAGCCGGTGAGCGCGAATCCTGCGGCAATATCGGATGGAGCGAGCGGCGCGGAGCTGTCGATCAGGAATTGCGGCAGGGAAAGCATCTTGTCCGCGTAGGGCGCGCCGGCCTCGCGCGAGACCGCGCGCGCCGATTTCGGGGAGACATAGACCAGATCTTCGGTCGCGCCCGTGGCGGCGCAGGATGTGAGTTCAAGGCCGAAGCCCAACTCCTGGAGCAGCTGGAACTCCCAATAGACCATCAGCGCGGGCCAGATGTCCGGCTCGGCGAACGAGCGCAGCACATGCAGGGTCGTGGCGTAGAGTTCCGGGTGCGGGTCGCGCTCCGGCAAGAGCTTCACGAGCTCCGCGATCGTGCCGATGGCTGCAAGCGCGCGCGGATCGTCCAGCGCACGGGCCCCGTGCGCTTCCATCAGTTCGACCGTGTAACCGCCGAGATGTTCGGCGAGCCGCGCCCGCCATGTTACGCGGACGAGATTGCCCGGTTGGAGCGTCGGCCGGATGCGCCGGGACTGTCCACCGCGCACGAGGCCGAGATGACGGCCATGCTCGAGCGTCAAGACTTCGGCGATGAGATTGGCTTCACCAAGAGGCTTTCCGCTTAGGAAGATGCCTTCGTCGCTCCAGTCCATGCTCGCTCCCATTCGGAATCGCAGCTTGGCCTATCCGGCGGCGCTTTGCCTAGCCGGCCCTCATCTTTTTGGATAGTCGAGGCCCATCTCCCTGAAGCGCTCGGGATCTTCGCCCCAGCGCTCACGGACCTTCACGAACAGGAAGAGATGCACGGGCACGCCGGCGATCTCGGCAATTTCCTCGCGCGCCGCCTGCCCGATCTCCTTGATCATCTGGCCCTTGGCGCCTAGCACGATCCGCCGCTGACTCTCGCGCTCCACGAAGATCGTCTGTTCGATGCGGACGCTCTTGTCCTTGAGGACCTTCCACTCGGTACTCTCGACCGTAAGTGCGTAGGGTAGCTCTTCGTGCAGGCGCAGGAACAGCTTCTCACGCGTGATCTCGGCCGCGGTCTGTCTTAGGGACGCATCGGAGAGCTGATCCTCCGGGAATAGCCAAGGTCCTTCGGCAACGGCGCCTGCCAGATAGGCGCGCAGATCGTCCACACCGTCGCCCGTCAACGCCGACACCATGAAGATCTCGGCGAACGCCTTGAGCTCGATGAGCTCGGATGTGAGCTTCAGGAGCTCCGGCTTCTTGACGAGATCCACCTTGTTCAGCACGGCGATCACGGGCCGGTTGAGTTCGGGCAGATGCTCGACGATGGGCGCGAGCTTGTCGTCCAGGCCGCGGGCCGCATCCACTACCAGGGCGACCATGTCCGCATCCCCTGCCCGGTCCCAGGCCGCCTGTGACATGGCGCGGTCGAGGCGGCGCTTGGGCTGAAAGATGCCGGGTGTGTCGACCAAGATCACTTGCGCATCGCCAGCGAGCACGATGCCGCGCACGGGCCCGCGCGTGGTCTGAGCCTTATGGGTGACGATCGACACTTTGGCACCGACCAGCGCATTCGTCAGGGTCGATTTGCCGCTATTGGGCGCGCCGATCAGGGCCACGAAGCCGCAGCGCCTAGGATGGGTGGGATTGTCAGTCGTTGGAATGTCAGTCATTGGCGGCCGCTTGCCAAACGCCTTCTCGCACCAGCATGGCCAGTGCAGCGGCTTGTTCGGCAGCGCGCTTATTGGCGCCTTCGCCCCGTTCGGGCGCCACGCCCTCCACATGCACCTCAGTTGTGAAGCGCGGGGCATGGTCCGGGCCTTCGCGTGCGACCTCGATATAGTTTGGCAGTGGCAGCTGGCGTCCTTGCGCCCATTCCTGAAGGACGGATTTGGCGTCGGGCGCAGCCTCTTTCAGCTCGGCGAGAAAGGGTTCCCACGTTCGCCAGACGACGCCGCGCGCAACGTCATAACCGGCGTCGGAAAACACGGCGCCCAGCACCGCCTCGCAGGCATTGGCCAAGATCGTCTTCTTGCGCCGGCCGCCAGAGCCGGCCTCGCCACCGCTCATCAGAATGAAGTCGCCCAGATCCCAGCTTTGACCGGCCTCGGCGCAGGTCTCGGTGCGGACGAGATGGTTGAACCATCGCGCCAGTTCACCTTCGCTCGACTGCGGGAAGCGGTCCGACAGCAATTGCGCGATGGACAGGCCTAGAACGCGGTCGCCGAGGAACTCGAGGCGCTCATTGTCTTCGTTGGGTGTCGAGCCGGGATGTGCACTGGCATGGGTGAGGGCCAGTTTCAGAAGCGCGGGCGTCTTGAATGTGTGTCCGATACGCTCGGCCAGAAGGCCGACATCTGAGATGCGCCGCTTGCTCACCGTCCTAATTCACCACTTTGAAAATGCGGTCCCAGCGGACATCGGTCGGCCAGCGCCAGACTTGCCAGAAGCTGGCATCGTCGTCGATGGAGAAGAAAATCACTTGGGCCTTGCCCACCAAGTTCTCGAAGGGCACGAAACCGACCTCGGACAGAAAACGGCTGTCGGTCGAGTTGTCGCGATTGTCGCCCATCATGAAGAAATGCTCCTCGGGCACTTTGTAGACTTCCGTGTTGTCGCCGACTCCCTCGTTCACGAGGTCCAGCACGGGATAGCTGACGCCATTAGAAAGCGTCTCCATGTAACGGGTGAAGTGGCGGTTGCGTGTGCCCAGGCCCGGCATGACGAAGTCGTCGACCTTTGCCTTGTCCACGGCGTTGCCGTTGATGTGCAGCACCCCATGGATCATCTGGATCTCGTCGCCGGGAAGGCCGATCACGCGCTTGATGTAATCGGTTTCATTGTCCCGGGGCAGTTTGAAGACCACGACGTCGCCGCGCTTGGGTTCCGCCGCCCAGACCCGGCCTGAGAACAAATTCAGACCAAACGGAAAGGAGTAGCGGCTGTAGCCATAGCTGTATTTCGAGACGAACAGATAATCGCCGACCAGCAGCGTCGGGATCATCGAGCCCGAAGGAATGTTAAACGGCTGAAACAGAAACACGCGCACGATCAGCGCGAGAATCAGCGCGTGAATGACGACGCGAACCGTTTCCCAGTTACTTCCTTTTGAAGCCATCTTGTCCGCGTCCACACTCATGCGGCGCTCTCCTTAGGTTGCGCGCCCGCCAAGCAGGCCGACCCTTTCAGCAATTAGAGTTTGAGCCCCTATAGACCCTCGCCCCGTCCTGGGCAAACCAAGGACGCGGACACTGTCGCGATTTTAAGGCGATCGCAGGATCGCCGAGATGATGACGATGGCTTGCGCCGTCGGAAAATCGTCGGTGATGGTGAGGTCGATCCGCACATCGTGCCCAGTCGGGGTCAATACTTCCAAGATCTGCGCCGCGCCGCCCGTAAGCTCCAGGGTGGGCCGGCCGGACGGGAGATTGACGACGCCGAGGTCGTGCCAGAAGACCCCGCGGCTAAAGCCGGTGCCGAGTGCCTTCGCGCAGGCTTCCTTGGCGGCGAACCGCTTCGCGTAGGACGCCGCCCGCAACGCACGGCGGTCCGACTTGCGCCGCTCGGTTTCCGTAAACACCCGAGCCAGGAACCGCTCGCCAAAGCGCTCGATCGTTTTTTCGATGCGGCGGATATCGATGATGTCGTTACCGAGCCCGATGATCATGACGCGATGCTGTCTCCCTCACGGAGGCAAACCGCTTCCCGCCCTAGATCCATGGCTGCGCGCATACGCCGAATCGCTTCGCCGAGCCCGATAAAAACGGCCTCGCCGACGAGGAAGTGGCCGATGTTCAGCTCCACGATCTCCGGGAGCGTCGAAATCTTTCGCGCGGTCGCGTAGTTGAGGCCATGGCCCGCATGAACCTCAAGCCCAAGACCATGCGCATAGGCTGCGCCATCGACGATTGCCTGCCACTCCCGCTCGGCATCGGCTTCACGTCCCTCGGCGACGGCGTCGCACCAACTGCCCGTATGTATCTCGATCGCCGCAGCGGACAGGTGGGCTGCCGCCTCGATCTGCCGCCGCTCGGCGGAAATGAACAGGGAGACCTGGATACCCGCATCACCAAAGACCGCGACGACAGGCGTGAGCGCATTGTGCTGCGCGACGACGTCGAGGCCGCCCTCGGTCGTGCGCTCTTCGCGGCGTTCGGGCACGAGGCAGGCGGCGGGAGGATTGGCCTCGAGGGTGATCGCTTTCATCTCGTCGGTGGCCGCCATCTCCATGTTGAGCGGACAGTCGACCTCCGCCAGCAACCGGGCAATGTCGTCATCGCGGATGTGCCGGCGGTCTTCGCGCAAATGCGCGGTGATGTTGTCTGCGCCGGCTTCGGCGGCTAGACGCGCCGCCTGAATCGGGTCGGGTAGCACACCGCCGCGCGCGTTACGGAGCGTCGCCACATGATCGATATTGATGCCCAGCCGGATCCTCGGCGCACGCATCACGGTATCCATTTCCATGCCTTTCTCAATGCATACCCACTGCTTCGTCCGGCGGCCGGAGTTCGCGGCGGCGGTGCTGATAGGCGTTCACCGCTGGCTTCACCAGGACGTAGCTCAGCAGCGCCAGCGCTATGCCGATCGGAATCGAACCGAGCGTCATGGGCTTCAGCAGGGTCCAAATCTGATCCGTCTGAAAGATACCCTTCGACAGGTCGAGTTCGATGTCGCCATCGCCTTTGCCCAGCATGAGCGAGCCCACCTCGTAACTGCTGACCCAAAACAGCGGGTACGTCAGCGGATTGCCGACGAATGTTCCAAGGAGCGCCGCAACGATGCTGCCGCCTACAATCCAAGCGACAGCCGCCGACAAGGCCATATGAAATCCGATGAAGGGGGTGCTGGACACGAACACGCCGGCCGCGAAACCTAAGGCGACGGCATGCGGTGTCGCGCTTAAGCGGCGCACGCGATGAACAACGTAGCGGGTCGAACGTCCCCAGCTGCGGCGCGGCCACAAGGACACCCGTAACCGGTTCAGCAAAGTTTCCGCCTCGCGGCGCTTAAACAACATATCTACCTCGTCGCAGGGCCGGCTAGCTTGCCGCTCCCCTGCCTATCGGCGCACGTGACCTAGCATATTTGGTGGTTTTTTGCGCGTTGTACCAGTGTCTTGTTGGCCGTCAGTCCTCGGCCCGGGCGGCAGCACTGACGACGTCCTTCGCGCGCAACCCCGTCAGAATCTCATTGAGATGTTGAAGATCCCAGACATCGACGTCGATGAGCATCTCCGTGTAATCGGCTACTTGATTGGTCATCTTGATATTCTGGATGTTGCCATCGACCTCGCCGATGACCGCGGCGATCTGTGCAAGGCTCCCTGGCTCGTTCATTGCCGTTACGGCAATCTTGGCCGGAAAGCGCTGTGGATTGTCCTCGTCGATGTCCCACGTGACATCGATCCAGCGTTCGGGCTCGTCATCGAACTCCTTCAGCGCGCCGGCATGGATGGGATAGATGGTAATGCCCTGCCCAGGCGAGAGAATGCCCACGATCCGGTCGCCTGGGATCGCGCCGCCCTCGGCGAAGCTCACCGGCAGTCCGCTGCGCAGACCGCGAATCGGGATGCCTGCCGGTCCGGCGGGGCCTACCGACCCTTCGGCCCGCTCCTTCCCCGCCGAGCCCGGCCAGCGGAATTTCAGCCCCATGACCTTGCCGAGACCGAACCAGCCTTCGTCGCTGCGTTTCACTTCCCTGCGGCGTTTGGGCGGTTCGGCCGAAACTTCCTCGGGGAACGCGGCGCGGAAGACGTCCTCGGACGCCAACTCGCCACGTCCGACGGCGGTGACCACGTCTTCGGCCGTCTTCTGAGACAGGCGCGGGAGGCCCTTGGCAATGGCCTCCTCGTTGAAGGTTTGGTCATGGCGGCGGAAGGCCCGATCGAGAATTTCGCGCCCGAGCTTCTCATACTGGAGGCGCACGGCGTCCCGCGAGGCGCGCCGGATCGCCGACCGCGCCTTCCCCGTGACGGCCAGGCGTTCCCAGGCCACCGGGGGCGACTGCGCCTCCGAGCAGACGATCTCGACCTCATCGCCATTCCGCAGCGCCGAGGCCAACGGCATAGGGCGACCGTTGATCTTGGCGCCGACCGCCCTATTGCCCACTTGCGTGTGAACGGCGTAGGCGAAGTCGATGCAGTTGGCCCCGCGTGGCAGTGCGATCAGCCGGCCCTTGGGCGTGAAGCAGAAGACCTGGTCGTGGAACAGCTCCAGCTTGGTGTGTTCCAGGAACTCCTCGGGGTTATCGCCTTCGAGCAAGATGCCAACCAGATGCGTCAACCATCTGTAGGCACTCGAATCTTGGGCGGGCACCTTCTTGCCGCTACCGCGATCCTTATAGAGCGCATGCGCAGCGACGCCATATTCGGCGATCGAGTGCATGTCCTCGGTCCGGATCTGAAGTTCCACGCGCTGGTGGCGCGGCCCGACAATGGTCGTGTGGATCGACTGATAGTCGTTCTGCTTCGGGTTTGAGATGTAGTCCTTGAACCGGCCGGGAACGGTGTGCCAGCTCGTGTGCACCACGGCCAGGGCCCGGTAACAGTCGGGGATCTTGGGGACGACGATGCGGAACGCATAGATGTCCGAGAGCTGCTCCAGCGAAATCTGCTTCCGCTCCATCTTGCTCCAGATCGCATAAGGCTTCTTCTCACGCCCGGCCACGATGGCCTTCACGCGCGCGGCCTTGAATTTCGACGTCAGCGCCCCCTGGATTTCGTCGATCAGGCCCTGATTGTCCTCCCGCAGCGCCTTCAGGCGCTCGGACACGGTCGCGTAGGCTTCAGGGTTCAGCCAGCGGAACGACAGGTCCTCAAGTTCCTCGCGCAGCCATTGCATCCCCATGCGGCCCGCGAGCGGCGCGTAGATGTCCATCGTCTCTTCGGCGATGGTCTTCCGCTTGGCCGGCTTCATGTGCTCGAGCGTCCGCATATTGTGCAGGCGGTCGGCGAGCTTCACCAGCAGGACCCGGATATCGCTGGAGATCGCGAGCAGGAGTTTACGGAAATTCTCGGCTTGCTCGGCCTTCCTGGTAACGAGATCGAGCTTCTTGATCTTGGTCAAGCCATCGACCAGCGTGCCGATCTCCGCGCCGAACAACGCATCGATTTCGGTGCGCGTCGCTTCGGTATCCTCGATGGTGTCGTGGAGCAGCGCCGTGGCGATGGTCGCATCGTCCAGACGCATCTCCGCTAAGATCGCGGCGACTTCCAAGGGATGTGAGAAATACGGGGCGCCGGACGCGCGCTTCTGATTGCCGTGCGCCTTCATGGCGTAGACATAGGCGCGGTTCAGCAGCGCCTCGTTGGCGGTCGGCTGATAGCTTAGAATGCGTTCGACAAGTTCATATTGGCGGGTCATCTCAGCCCGCCAGAATGGCGCGCAAGACCCTGGCAGCACAAGGCCTTTAGCGAGCCGTTGGACAAATCCAAGCTTGCCGCCTGTCTAAGACCGTGTCGTGAGCCGAAAAGTGGCGAGGCCGTCAGCGTCCTGCCTCGCCCGTCGCCACCAAGGGCGCTATCGCGCGCGCGGACCCGCATTGGAACCATCCGAAGGCGCCTGGGTCGCCATGCGGCGCAGCAGCTCTTCTTCGGTCATGCGGTCGATCTGCGAGTCGGTGGACTGATCGTCCTGACCGAGAACGGGCATGCGCGAATCCTGCGATAGGGCCGGAACGGCTTCAGCCTCGGGCTCGTCCACTTCCACGTATTTCTGCATGGAGTGGATGAAGTCTTCCTTGAGGTCGTCCGGCGTGAACTTCTTCTCGGCGATCTCGCGCAAGGACACGACAGGGTTTTTGTCGTTGTCGCGCGGTACGGTGAGCTGAGCCCCGGCCGAAATCGTGCGGGCGCGGTGGCTGGCCAGAAGAACGAGCTCGAAGCGGTTCGGAATCTTGTCGATGCAGTCCTCGACGGTGACGCGAGCCATCTGAAAGTCCTTTTAGAAGGGGCTGAATTTAGCCCCTATGTAGGCAAGTCACGCCCCGCTGGCAAGTCGCGTGTCAGGGTCTAGGGTCCGCAGGACCTGCCCTTCCCGCCCTTGCGCGAGCCGGCGCCATAGCGACCGGGCCGATTTCCGGGTCACCGGATGGCGCCAATCCGGCGCCACATCGAGCAGCGGGCGGAGCACAAACGGCCGGGACTCGATCCACGGATGGGGCAAAATCAGGGGACGCCGCCCGGCCCTGGCAAAACGCGGAACCATGCCCCGCCAGTTCTGTACACGCCCATTGTAATCCAGAATGTCCAGATCCAGGGTCCGCGGTCCCCAGGGACTTCCGCCCCTGCGCCCCGCCGCCCGTTCGATCTGTTTCAGCCGTCGCAGCAGCGCCTCCGGGGGCATCGCCGTCTCGATCACGGCCGCGGCGTTCACGTAAGGAGGCTGGCCGGCGCGGCCCACAGCCGCAGTCTCGTAGAAGCGCGAAACCGCCCTCACCCGGACGCCCTTTTCGTCAAGCTGAGCCAGCGCGCGCTCGACCGTGTTGCGTGGCGGACCCGACGGACCGGGATGATTGGCACCCAATCCGACCAGTATCTGAGACATTGCGACCAATTGCGGAGCCCCTGCACCTAAACCAAACTTAGCCGTTGTATGCGTTCGGATTCCCGTACCCTTAAGTATTTTGATCGTTGGGACCAGAGATGCACTTCCATCCAACGGAACGGATTGCTTTGTTTATTGACGGCGCGAACCTCTACGCCGCTTCGAAGACCCTTTCCTTCGATATCGACTACAAGCGGCTCCTGGCCCTGTTCCGCTCCAAAGGTCAGCTCGTGCGCGCGCTTTATTACACGGCGCTCGCCGAGGAGCAGGAATATTCCTCAATACGTCCTCTGATCGATTGGCTCGACTACAACGGCTACACCATGGTGACCAAGCCGACCAAGGAGTTCGTCGATGCCACGGGGCGCCGCAAGGTCAAGGGCAATATGGACATCGAGCTTGCGGTCGATGCCATGGAACTTGCCGAACATCTCGACCATGTCGTGATCTTTTCCGGCGACGGAGACTTCCGCTCCCTCGTCGAGTCGCTGCAGCACAAGGGCAAACGCGTCAGTGTGATCTCGACGCTCTCCACCAATCCGCCGATGGTGGCCGACGAGCTGCGCCGGCAGGCCGATCATTTCATCGACCTGGTGGATCTGCAGCAAGAGATCGGGCGCACGCCGACCGAACGCGCCCCGCGCGACAACCGCCAGCGGCCCGACCCCGAATCGGACGCCTATGAGGCTGCGAACCTGGTCGAGACCTAGCCGGACAGTCCACAACGCCTGCCGGGGCCGTCTCCCTCTGGTCTTCTTACGGCCGAGAGGCTACGCATGAGGTCTCATGCGGCATTCAGATCGTTCGCCCGACATGCTCTCTTTTGAAACACGCGCCGAACCCGAAACGGACTGCGCCTTGTGCGACCGTCTCGTCGCCTTCCGCAAAGACAATGCGGCCGCGCATCCAGACTGGTTCAACGGCGCCGTGCCCTCGTTCGGCCCGGATACGGCCCGGCTCCTCATCGTGGGGCTCGCGCCGGGACTGAAGGGGGCGAACCGGACCGGCAGACCGTTCTGGGGCGACTTCGCGGGCGATCTTCTCTACCCGACGCTGCTGAAGACCGGCCTGGCGCAGGGCGAACACGATGTCCTGCGGCCCGAGGCGCTGAGCCTTGTGGACTGCATGATCACCAACGCCGTACGCTGCGTGCCGCCTCAGAACAAACCGACAACAGGCGAGATCAAATGCTGCCGTCAGTTCCTCGACGGACGAAAGGCAGCGCTCCCCAATCTGCGGGCCTTTCTCGCGATCGGACGGGTGGCCCATGACAGCCTCCTATCGGCGTTCGCGGTCAAGAAGCGGGACTTTCCGTTCGCCCACGGCGCCCGGCGTCTTCTCCCGGGCGGTCTCGATCTGTTCGACACGTTCCACTGCTCCCGCCTCAACACCAATACCGGGCGCCTGACGCCCGAAATGTTCGAGCAGGTAGTCGGGGATGCGGCAGCAAGTCTCAGGGATTGAGTTGCTGGGATGGACCAAGTCGGGCATGCTTCCCGACTTGGTATGAGGATCTTTTAGAGGATGCCGGTCTCCGGCAGCGATGCGATGGCAGGGATAGAGATTTCACCGACGAAGGTGGGCTTTGTCATCGTCAAGGCGCGCGAACTGGGGGCTAAGGTCGGCGCTTGGGACGAAGGCGCGACCTCCGACCATGACGCGGAATCCATCCTCGAAGATTTTGCGGACGATGCCACCGTTGCCGAGGTGCGTGAATTCATTCGCGATCTCAATGTGGACGAGCAAGTGAGCCTTGTGGCGCTCGCCTGGATCGGCCGCGGCTCGTTTGCCGCCGACGAACTCAACGATGCGCTCGACACCGCCCGCGCCGAACGCAACAAGCGGACGGCAGAGTATCTGCTGGGCATACCGTTGTTGTCGGACTATCTCGAAGAAGGCCTGTCTGCCTTGGGCTACTCGGTCGAGGACGCCGAAGACGACGCCATGGGCGACTGAACTGGGCGACTGTTGCCCCCCTCACGCCTGCGCTGTTAGCCAGTCGACCACTTCGGCCGCATGTGTCTCGGGATCGTGCACTGGATAGAAGACGTGCTCGGTGCGTCCGTCGAGAACCGCAAACGTGAGTCGTTTCAGATAGCTGTCGCCACCGGCTTTGAAGCTGGGCAAATGAAGCGCGTGGGCAAACGCGCCTTCCGCATCGCTCAGAATGGGGAATGGGAGTTCCAGGCGCAGCGCCATCTCACGCTGATACGCCGTGGTCTGGTTGCTCAGTCCGAACAGCCGCGTGCCGGTCTGCGAGATGGCCTCAAAGACGTCCCGGAACCCCTCAAGTTCAGGGGTGGAGCCGTGTGCGCCGGGAATGTCGTCCCAGCCCGGCGGATTGGGAACGCCCGGCCGGCCGGTGCAAGGATAGACAGCGACAAGGCTGCGCCCTGACAACGTTGCCGGACTAATCCGCGATCCGTCCGTCGCCGGAAGCATGACAAGGGGCAGCGAGAGGCCGGGCGTCAAATGGATGGGGGTGCTTGTCTCCAAGACTCTCTCACCAAGGCTTAGCGCTTCTCGCGAAGGCTTATCCCTTCTCGCGCATGAGCCGGCTCTTCTGCCGGTCCCAATCCCGCTTCTTTTCGGTCTCGCGTTTGTCGTGGATCTTCTTACCGCGCCCGAGACCGAGCAGCAGCTTGGCGATGCCGCGCGCGTTGAAGTAAAGGCGCAACGGCACGAGCGCCATGCCCTGCCGCTGGACGGCCTCAAGCAGGCGCGCCATCTCCTTCCTGTGCAGGAGGAGCTTGCGGTGCCGCGTCGGCTCGTGACCGAACCGGGCCGCGCCCGGATATTCGTCGATATGCGCGTTGATCAGATAGAGCTCGCCGTCTTCGTTCGAGGCATAGGACTCGGCAATATTCGCCTTGCCGACCCGCAGCGACTTCACCTCCGACCCCGTCAGGATGATGCCGGCCTCGATCGTGTCTTCGATCTCGTAATTGTAACGGGCCCGTCTGTTCTCGGCGACGAGCTTCCCGCTCTCGCGTTTCGGCGCCATGCCATTGCCCTTCCGGATTCCTAGACGGGCTTCAGCCCGGCCGCTTCGATGGCCGCATCGACACGCTTGCGCGTCGCATCGCTGATTGGCGCAAGCGGCAGGCGTGTCTCGCCACCGCACAGCCCGAGCTTTTCGGCCACATACTTCACCGGGCCCGGGTTGGATTCCACAAACAACACGTCATGTATCGGCATAAGGCGGTCCTGCAACTCCAGAGCCCGCTTGTAATTTCCGCCAAGGCACGCGAGCTGAAACTCCGAGCAAAGCGCCGGGGCGATATTGGATGCCACCGAGATGCACCCCACCCCGCCATGGGCCATGAACCCGAGCGCCGTGGCGTCCTCGCCGGACAGCTGGATGAACGCGTGTCCCATTGCCGCCCGCTGCTGGCTGACCCGCGCCAGATTGGCGGTGGCGTCCTTCACCCCGACAATGTTCTTCAGCTTGAAGAGCCGCGCCATGGTCTCCACGGACATGTCCACAATGCTGCGGCCGGGAATGTTGTAGATCACGATCGGGATGTCGGCGGCATCGTTGATGGCCTTGAAGTGGAGGTACATGCCCTCCTGGGTCGGCTTGTTGTAGTACGGCGTAACTACAAGCGCGCCGTCGGCCCCCGCAGCCTTGGCGTGACGCGTCAAATCGACGGCCTCCGCGGTAGAGTTCGAACCGGTTCCGGCAATCACCGGCACCCGACCGCCTGCCGCCTCAATGCAGAGTTCGATGACACGCCGGTGTTCGTCGTGATCGAGGGTCGGCGACTCACCGGTCGTGCCGCATGGCACAAGCCCGTGCGTGCCCTGATCGATCTGCCATTCCACAAATTTGCGGAAAGCATGCTCGTCCACGGAACCGTCCTTGAAGGGCGTGATGAGGGCCGTAATGGAGCCCTGAAACGGCGGCATGGTCACAACTCAAACTCCTTGGCGCAATTAAGGGCGCGCAGGCGATAATCTGATTTTCCTACGGGTCGGTGGGGCGGGACAATAGGAGGTCGGGATGGACGCGGCAAGCGGGCCGTCAGGCATTTGCGGCTTTAGATCGTGCCCGCTCCGGGGACGAAGGCTGAAGCACCGTCCGAGCGAGAAAACAGCTTCCGGGCGAGCGCCCTAGCAGGCCCTATTCGCAGCCAATCTGACCCCTGCTCACCCAACTCAGTCATCTTTCCGCCGAAATCTTTGAGACAGTCTAGGAATTCGTTACACTGCGCGGACCTTTTTCGTCGCGGCTCCTGAGTATTTGGGGGACGTACTAAGCGCTAAATGCGGGTCGTAGCCGGAAGCAACCGACGATCATGAAACGCACACACGCGTACAGAATCGCGCTTCTCATGGCCTTTGCTTGGGCCGTTCCCGCTTGCGCCGAGGCCAAGACGGAAACGATACCCCTACCTGCACGGAACCCCGAACGGTCTGCTCCGGTTCTAAGCCCCACACCATCCGCCGAAGCAGCCACCGGGACTTTGTCCACAGAGCCCCCCTCGTCGCAGACCTTGTCATCGCAGTCGGCGGCCTCCGGCCAGACGCCGCCCGCAACCGAAACGACCGCGACCAAGACGCCTGGACTGAGAGGCCCGGTAGTTGAGGCAAACGCGGCGGCAGGCGCGGCCCAGCCAACCCTTCCCGCTGAGACCGCGACCAAGACGCCGAACCAGACGACGGCGACGAGGGACTCCACGCAAGCTGCCCAGACCACGACGATCGCCGCCGTTCCGCGCCCGCTCTTGAACACGGAGCGCGCCGCCGATGAGCCCGCGAACGGCAACGCGGACGGTGCCGCCGATGAGGCCGCCGGCGCAGCAGCGGGCGAAGACAAAGCCGATGCGGCCGAAAGCGACGATAAGGCAGATACGGACAAGAAGGCGGACGCCACTAAACTGGCTGCGGCGCCGGCCTCGTTCATGCCGGATACCGTTCCCACGCCAACCGTTCATCCCCGCCGAGATCCGATGAGCCCGGCAGCCCCGGAGCCCGCTCTCGATTACGGGCAAATCCTCAAGCCCCTGCTTGAGTACAAGCTCAGCAGCGCCGACGAGAGCCGCGTGCGCTTTGTCATGCGCCACAAGGGCACGGTCGATGACACAGCCGCCAAGATCGAAGACCCGGCCGCGCGCGAGTTTGCGTTTTGGTACCGCTACGGCCACACAAAAAGTTCCTACCTCAACGCCGAAGCCGTCGAGGCCTACCGGAAGAGCCATCCGATGTGGCCCCGCCTGAAAAAGCTTCGCGAAAAAGCCGAGACGTCCCTGTTTCTCACCGATGCCTCGCCGGAGAGAATCACGGCATTCTTCAAAGAATCCGAACCCGAGACGGGCGCCGGACGCGCGGCGCTTGCAAGCGTCTACCTGAAGGAAGGCGACAAGGAGAAGGCGGAAGCCAGTGTCGATGCGGCCTGGCGCGAGGACGACATCGGCCAGGACACCGAGAAGAAGATTCTCAGCAAGTTCGGCAGCATGTTGGACGAGGACGATCATCGGGCACGCATCGACGTGCTCCTCTACCCGGACAAGTCTAAGGCGTGCGCTGCGGCCTTGCGCGTGGCGAAGCAGCTGCCGGAGGCCGAGCAGAAAAAGGTTAAGGCGCGTGTGGCCGTGGTCAAGCGCGACGGCAATGCTGGCAAGCTGCTCAAGGCACTGCCCGACGACGCGGTCAAGAAAGATCTGGGACTGCGCTTCAACAACATTCAGTGGCTGCGCCGCACCAAGGATAAGGAGCAGCGGCTCATTGCCTGGAAGCTGCTGCTCGACGTTCCGCACGAGCCCGACCTCCTCCTCGATATGAAGGAGTGGTGGATCGAGCGCCGGGTCAACGTCCGGGCGGCCCTTAACGACGGACATCCCCGCACCGCCTATGAGATCGCGGCGAAACACGGCCTTGCCGCCGAACGGCACCACCTGGCCGACCAGTATGTGGAAGCCGAGTTCCTCGCGGGCTGGGTCTCGCTGCGTTATCTCAACGAACCGCAAACGGCGCTGCGTCATTTTCTATCGATGCGGCGCGGCGCAACCGACTCCCGCGATATCTCGCGCTCCGAGTATTGGCTCGGACGCACGGCGCTTGTACTGGGCGACCGGGGCTCGGCCGCGGTGCACTTCCATGTCGCCGCGAAGTATCCGCAATACTTTTACGGCCAGCTCGGACGCCAGGCGCTGGACCCGCGGCCAGCCCGGCTTGAGGTCACCGCAACCCCGGTACCGACCCAGGAGGATATCGACCGATTCATGGGCCGAGAGGCCGTCCGCGCTCTGGGTGTCGCCCGAGCCATCGGCGTGGGGTGGGTGACGCCGCAGTTCCTGCTGTCCCTCTCCCGCACCCTCGACAATGCGGCCGAGGTCGTGTTGCTGGCCGAATTCGCCAAGTCGGTCGGTCACAAGCAAATGGCCCTGCGCCTGTCGAAGATCGCCTTCAATCGCGACTTGCCCATGGGCGACTACGCCCTGCCCGTGGGTGTCATGCCGTCTTTCAAGAGCCTCGTGGACGAGCGGGTAGACCCGGCTCTGGTGCATGCGCTGTCCCGGCAAGAGAGCGAATTCAACGCCGCCGCCCAGAGCCCCGTTGGCGCGAGCGGTCTGATGCAGCTCATGCCCGCGACGGCACGGGGCGTCGCACGCCGTTACAAGGTCAGATATTCCAAGGCCAAGCTCACAAACCCCGCCTACAACACCCAGCTCGGCGAAGCCTTCCTCAACGATCTGATCACGAACTATGATGGCTCCTACTTCATGGCGCTTGCCGCCTACAATGCCGGTCCCGGGCGCGTGAAGGAATGGGTAGGGATCTATGGCGATCCGCGCGGGCCCGACGTCGATCCGGTGGACTGGATCGAACGCATTCCGTTTACGGAGACGCGGCGCTACGTGATCAAGATCATGGAGACGCTCCAGCTTTACCGCTCCCGTCTGGCGGGACCGGAAGACGCTTTGCACCTCGTCCAGGACCTCAACAGGGGCCGTAGGGTCCCAGCCTCCGAAACCGCCTCCGTTCAGCCGGCCTCAGAGGCGCCGAAAACCCCTTAAGGGAGCGAACCGGCGCTTGCGCGGTTGACTTTTCGAGGCTTGATCCGCCATCAATGGACCGAAAGGAAGCGATGCGCGAGCCCGCGCATTGGACGGGTCCTCCTGACGGTGCCCCCCCAAATCGGCGATGGACAATGCTTGAGCTTCAGAGCAAGCCTTGGCGCGACATATTCTATGAGTCGTCCGACGACCTGACGCTCTATGCACGCCACTACACAGCCCCGGACGAGCGATATCGCAGCGTCATTTGCTTGGCGGGACTGACCCGCAGTTCCCGCGACTTCCACGCGCTTGCCACCTATCTTTCGACGCATCCTGAAACCCCCCGGAACGTTTACTGCATCGACTATCGCGGCCGCGGCCGCTCGCAGTTCGATCCGAACTGGCGCAACTACATACCCACTGTGGAGCTGGCCGATGTGCTGGACTTCCTGACCATTCAGGGGCTGCACCAGGTTGGAATCGTCGGGACGTCGCGGGGGGGGATCATCACGATGTTGATGGCGGCCGCGCGGCCGACGGCGATGGGACCCGTCGTGCTCAACGATATCGGCCCCGTGATCGAGACAAGAGGGCTTGGCCGCATCGTCAACTATGCCCGGCGGATGCCCTCGCCCAAGACATGGGCTGACGCCATGCAGATCATGCGGGAGATCAACGAGCGCGGATTTCCCGACTTCACCGATGCCCAGTGGGATCAGATGGCGCGCAGCGTTTTCGAGGAGCGCAAAGGCCG
>Ga0209013_10000255_pt1 | contig 46068 bp, 46 predicted proteins | sample Cruoilmetagenom2_FD_187291 | JGI IMG/M metagenome (GOLD analysis project Ga0209013, IMG submission 187291) | Oil polluted marine microbial communities from Coal Oil Point, Santa Barbara, California, USA - Sample 2 (SPAdes) (version 2) | ecosystem: Environmental > Aquatic > Marine > Oil seeps ...
TTTTCCGAAACTTCTTTCATCTCGCCTTCTACCATCATTATGTTGTCCATCGAAGCTGCCACCATCAGGTCGAGATCAGCTTCAGCCATTTGAGTGAATGTCGGGTTAACAACATATTCGTTATGAATACGGGCAACTCTCACTTCAGAGATCGGTCCGTTAAATGGAATGTCGGAAACAGCGAGTGCACTTGATGCTGCCAGAGCAGCTAATGCATCCGGAGCTATATCATTGTCGGCAGAAACTAACTGGATCAACACCTGTGTTTCTGCGTGGTAGTCTTCGGGGAACAGAGGCCTCAATGCCCTGTCAACAAGTCGCGAGACAAGTATCTCATGTTCTGAAGATCTTCCTTCGCGTTTAAAAAAACCACCAGGAAATTTTCCTGTGGCAGCATATTTTTCTTTGTAATCAACGGAGAGGGGCATGAAATCTACATCCTCCCGTGCTTCATTAGCTGAAACAACAGTAGCCAGGAGCATTGTTTTGCCCATTTTTACCACGACAGAACCGTCTGCCTGTTTCGCTAATTTTCCGGTTTCAATAGTAATAGGTTTTCCGGGTTCTAAATCAAATGTTTTTGTTATTGCTTTAATAGCCATTATTATGTTTTATAAATGTTTATTTGTGACCTGATAAAAACACAAAAAAAGGCAATCAACGAATTGCCTTTTTCTATGCGTGCTTATGTCATATTATTTCCTCAATTCAAGGTCTTTGATAATAGAACGGTATCGTTCTATATCCTTGTCTCTCAGATAATCAAGAAGTTTTCTTCTTTTTCCTACTAATCTGATTAAGGATCTTTGAGTGAACAGGTCTTTTTTGTTTTCTTTCAAATGGCCTGTTAAATGTTTAATACGATAGGTAAACAGAGCTATCTGGCCTTCAGCGGAACCGGTGTCAGTTACCGTGTTGCCGTATTTTTCAAAAATCTCTCTTTTCTTTTCAGCTGTTAAGTACATACGTTTCTTTTTTCCTAAAAATTTCGGGGTGCAAAAATAAGAACTTTATTCATAACAGCCAATTATTTTACTAATTCTTTTTATCCTTAATTTTACTCCTCGCTCGTTCACTCAACGCAGTGATTGTTAATGAGGGATTTACACCGGGATTAGCTGAAATAACGGAGCCGTCACAAACATACATATTATCGTAACCAAAAACTTTGTTGTCTTTATCAATAACGCCTTTGTTCCTTGTTTTTCTTTTCCTTTTAAAGAACTTTGTGGCATCCCTATATGTAATCTCATAATGTTTCTTCCCATCCGTAACAAGTTCACGCACATCAATTACTTCCTGTTCCGCTTTAATCTCGACCCCGTTTTTCTCCGCTAGGTATAGATAGTTTTTGTCCAGGCTGTTCTTTGCATTATAGCGGCATCCGGTCATGCAGCCCCCACAACCATTACAACCGGTTCTTTTGGGCCTTTGTCCTTAAAAAAGGGATCGGGAACCGTTACATCTGCTTCGCCGAAAAAGACGGAAACTTTTGTAGGCTCAAAATATTCTTCCCTTAGCTGTTTGACGGCCAGATCTTTCAAAAACCGACCTCCAAGTTCCAGGTTCGGTGTAACGGCAGCGCCCAGCATTTTGTTAGCAGTTACATAGAACGGTTGCATTTCTTTTTCCCAATCAGCCAGATGATGCCAACTCCCTGTCCGGTAAAAAGCCGCTTTGGGCTGCGCTAGTGTGTTGGCATATACCAGTGATCCGCCGCCAACGCCCGTTCCGCTCAATATGCCGATGTGTTTGAAAAAGGTCATTTTCATAATACCGTAGAAGTGCAGCGATGGCAACCAGAGCCATTTTCGCAGATGCCAGTTCGATCTGGAGAAATCTTCGCTTTGATACCATTTTCCTTTTTCGATGACCAGTACTTTGTATCCTTTCTCCGAAACCGCTTCCGATGATCACATAATCGTAAGTAACATCAGGCATGAGACAAATCTTTTACCACAAATATTTTTAATTGATCCAGGAATTTACTCCAGCTATTCTTCCATTTCTCCAGTTTTTCGCTATCCGGTAGTCTTGAATGGTTAAATGTCAGTAAGATTTTTCCATCGCCTGTTTCTTTCAGTCGGAATATGATTTCTGAATGATCCCAATTCAGGTTGCCTCCGGTATATTCCCAAACAATTTTTTCGTTCGGAACAATTTCCCTGAGCAGGACTTTAAAATACAGGTCTTCATCGAATGCAAAGGCAGCATATGTTCCGGAAACCGGAGTTGAGATAACATGTGGCGCAAACCATTCTGAAATGTATTCCTGGATCGTCAATGCCTCAAACACAGCCCTGTTATCTGCCGGGATTGTACGATGTAACCGTATGTGTGCCATTTTAATAGAGATCCGTTCTTTTTGCCAGCCCCAGATATAATCCGAGTACACTGTACAGGGTCAAACTAAATCCGACCACATAAATGGCGGAGTTGATCATTTCCTGAGCATAATTCAGAAGTACAAATCCCAAAACAATAAAGACAATTCCTGCCAGAGTGTAAAACCACATCATCTTCTCTTTTGCCGGAACGAATAACCCGGAAGTGAGCCACAGAGTGCCCGACCAGGCAATCCAGAAAGCAAAAACAATAAGAAAAAACCGTTCATCGCTGAAGGGGTAGGTGAAGAGTACTATACCCGAAAATCCATCGGCGACCAGTTCCATAATCAATTTTTCGTTAAGTTGTTTGTCGAAATTCAGAAAAATATAAATGATGGTCAGGCCTGCCGAGATGGCAAGTGCAACCGCAAATAAAACGGGAAATCCAATCATTACCTCATTCAGGAAAACAGCAGAAAGCCCTGTTAATAACAAAACAAATAAGCGCAGAACACGCAGTGAATTATTCATAATTATCTCAAGTTTATAATTTTCTAATGACAAATTTAATAAGATTCATGCACTCAGGGTTAAAACGACCATTTTAGATCGAGGAAATACATTTGGCCTATATCACCAAATTCTGTCAGTTGGTTGCCCCAGAAAAGTTGTCCGACGAGCATCAGCGAAATATTGTCGGTCAGGCTGAAAGTAACCGAAGGGCCAACGAATACAGACTTGTCGTAAGGATTGTAAATAGAAGCCAGGTCGAGGTTGATGAGCGGAGTGGCAGGGTAGGAAATCTGCCCGAATACATCAAAACGTGATCGGGTGAGGTTTTTAGCGCTGAGACTGCTGGAGAACATAGTGCCGAACGAGCCGAGGAATCCTCCTGCACCTGCATTGGCGGGACCCGTTTCACCTGCGCTGTTATAAATCCCGGAAAAATTTAAAAAGATACTGTTTTTAAACGTGTAATTAACGGCAACCGAAGCCACCCAAATACCGCTGGTGTCAGCAAACTGCTCCTGATCCCTGAACCAGGATACTTCGCCTGTAAATCCGGCACCGGCTATGGAACCTGCCCATCCCAATCCTGCCGTCACGTCATCCTCCATAACACCAGCAAAGAACTGAAAGTCGTAATCCCACTTGTTGAACCGGTACATGGCTGCAGCCGTATATTTCAGCTCTTTATTGAGGATGATGGTATCAAAACTAACTGTTTCGGCGATAAGCGTGTTGCCAATTTTTCCGGCGAGCTGGATAGAAGAGAAATCGCCGGTGAAGAATTCCATTAATACGGCATCGCTGCCCGGACGTTCTATGTAGTTAAAATCGAAATAATTATATGCATTAAAAATATCGTTTGGGTTCCAGATCAGGTTAACGCCCCAGTTGATCCGTTGTCGCCCGATTGTCAGTTCAAATTTATTTAATGTCCATTTCAGGCTTGCCCGGTCGAAATTTGTATAGAAAACATACGAATCTCCTCCGGCTATCTGAAATGTCAAATCCATCCAGCCGTTGTCGAAAGTTGTTAGTTCGTTGTAGTTGTAATTGAGTTTTAATTTTGAAAACATGTCGTTGTACAAGGCGTTCATCGGCCCGAACAGAAAGTTATTGCGCATGCCTACATAAAACTCCAGATTGTCTATCGGATTGTACCAGAAATTAAACCGGTTGTAAATGCCCGATTGATTTTCCCATTCGTTAAAACCAAGTGTTTTATTGATACCCCCGTATGGAATCCAAGTGTTGTTGAGGTATTCTGCAAAACCCGTAACACGGAATTTATGCGGTTGCTGAGCGAGGGTGGGGGAGATGGTGAGTAGGAAGATGAGGAGGGCAAGGATTGTTTTTGCGGGAATGATAAATCCGGAGAAGCTCGGAGTCCAATTTTGCACATTACTGCTCTTCCGGATTTGCAATCCGGAAGCAAAGGATATAGGATTTGTAATCCTGTCAATCATTGCCGTAAAATCCCGTTTACTGGTCAAACTTTTCATCTTTGATGATCTTCCCGTCTTCGATAGTGATGATCCGCTTTGCTTTATCCATTACGCGCTGGTCGTGCGTGGCAAAGATGAACGTAGTGTTGTATTTTCTGTTCATTTCGGCCATAAGTTCCAGCAACTCGGTTGTTGCTTTCGAGTCGAGATTGGCCGTGGGCTCATCAGCGAGGATGAATTCAGGTTTAGACGCCAACGCTCTGGCAACGGCTACTCGTTGCTGCTGTCCGCCCGAGAGCTTGGCAGGCCGACTTTTTATCCTGTCGCCAATACCTACCGATTCAAGCAACTCTTTAGTTCGTAACTCACGTTCTCTTTTTGGCTTTCCCTGGAGGTGCATGATAAATTCCACATTTTCGCCGGCCGTAAGAACAGGGATCAGGTTATATGCCTGAAAGACAAAACCGATGTTGTTCATCCGGAAATCGATCAGTTTTTTGGAACTCAACTCCCAGATATTTATGCCTCCAATTCTGACATCTCCCGATGTAGGCCTGTCAAGCCCACCCAGCATATTTAAAAACGTTGTCTTACCGGAACCAGAAGGGCCAACTACCGCCGTAAATTCACCTTCTTCAATGTTTACAGTGATGCCGTTAACTGCTTTTACCTTCACCTCGCTGCTGTGGTAGATTTTAACGAGGTCTTTTATTTCAATCACATTCATGACATTTATTTTTTATGTTTCTTATTCTATCTTTTTTCTTTAACCAGTTACTCAATCCTTAACGCATCTGCCGGGTCATTCCTTAACGCTTTGTAAGCAGGATAAAGAGCTGCAATTACACCTGTAATAATGACCAGTATAGTGACGTTTACCAGCATGATGGGATCGAGGCTCAGGTAAACATAAGAGTCATACCCCAATTGTTTGTACCCCTGTGCCCACATGCTCAGATCAATGGGTACAATAGACCTCCATTTTGAGAACAGGGCACCTAGAATGATCCCAACAACACCACCGGTTAGCGACAACATGATGGATTCCAGCAAGATCATCGAAAAAATCCTCAACTTGTTCATCCCTATGGCCATCAGCATACCAATCTCTTTAGTCCGCTCCATAACCACCATCAGCATTGTGTTGATGATGCCGAACAGTAAGGCCAGTAATATGATGATGATAAAAATATACGTATATTGTTGCATGGCCTCTGTTAAATAATTCATTTCCGGGCTCAGCAGTTTCCAATCCATTACTTCAAGACCTCCCGCAAGGTTTTTAACCTGCGTTTCAACAACCGGCAGATTTTCACTATCATCAATATTAATGGCAATTTCGTGGGCAACGCCATCGGGCAAAGTAGCTAGTTCTGTAAGATCGCTAATCCGGATAAAAATATGCGACTCGTCATACATATTGTTGTTCGTGGTGTATATGCCGGAAACCCTGAACAACCCGCTGATCACATTGTTGGCTGTATCCTGCAGGGTTACAACCAACTTTGACCTGACCTTTACATTGAGTTTTTCTGCCAGTTTTTTACCGATAACCACCGGATGCTTTTTGATGCCTTCAAAGTAAGCTCCGTCAGTGATCTTGTCCTGGATGTTTGTGACTTGTTTTTCCTGATCCGGGTTAATTCCGGCTATCAACACTCCGGTAGCTGTTTCGGCCGAAGCGATCATAGCCTGAACAACCACACGACGACTGGCACCGGTTACATGTTTTGTTTTTCTTATGTCCTGTGTTAAAGCAGCAGCATCCGGTATATAGCTCATTAAGTCGGAGTTTTCCCTGAATCCTTCTTTATGTACCTGGATATAGGACAACTCGCTCTTGATAACTTTCTGGATGCGTTGCTCTGCCAGGCCTTTCATAAATGCTGTTGATGTGACACCGGCGAATATGCCCAGTGCAACGGAAAAGATGATGACAAGGCTTCTGACCTTGTTCCTCCAGATGTTTCGCCATGATATTGAGAAAAGCATAATATTACTTCTTTTAAATTTATAATTTGTCAGGCCTTAAGTGCCTTTGTAAGATCTAAGGTAAATGCCTTATATATAGGAAATATGGCAATAATTATTGTAATAATAAATACGGTTAGCGCCTGTATGTAAAATACCTGTGGATGCATGGAGAAATACATGTAGGGTTCAATGCCCATATCGATAAATGTTTTTGCGGCCTCTCCGGTTAACGGGAGAGGATTTTTATAGAAATAGTAAGTTATCGGGATACTTGCCAGAAGCCCTGCTAATGCGCCAAGCAACCCCATAAAAAGTGTTTCGAAAAACAGAATGACTCCGAGTTTGGCTCGTTGCATGCCTATGGCTACCATTACACCCATTTCTCTTTTTCTTTCGGCAATCATCATCAGGATAGTGCCGAAAATACCGAAGGTAATGATCATATACAGGATGGCTTTCATGAACACGCCCCCCGCTTTGTCGGCTTCGATCATCGAAACAAGTTCGGGTTGTAGTTCGTCCCACGACATGATCATGTAAGGCGATTTTATTTCCTTTTTTAAATGCTTCATGGCTTTTGGCAAATGATAATGGTTCTGCACCATCATCACCAGAGAAGATATCCTGTTGTCGGCCGAGAAAAAAGCCTGGCAGGTCTTTATGTCCATGTAAATGAACTGCTTATTTAACTCGGGTGAAGGGAAACTTAAAATGCCTTTGACGCGGTAAAGTCCTGCTGCCATAATGCCGTGAAACCCCTGACCATACAATACCAGCGAATCGCCCACATCTATTTTCAGGTAATTTGCCAGGTCTTTTGCTACCAGGATACCGTCATCTTCCGCCACGAGATAATCACCCTTTTTTACCCATTTACTTAAGCTGGTGATGTTATTTTCCAATTTGGGGTCCACACCAATTATTACAGACCCTTTAGTAATGTCCACTGATGAAGCGAGGGCAAAATATTCCAATCTGGGGGCATAAGAAGTTATTTCCGGCTCCTTGCGGACAATCTCCAGGATGGAATCGGTTAACTCAAAGGTATTGTTTATGGTTTTATTTTCATGATAGTCTTCCGTAAAGATTTGCATGTACCCCGTATAAAACTTGACTACGTTATCAATCATCGCATCATATGAACCATACTGCATCGAGGTTATAAATGCGGTGAACAACACGCCAAAGAAAACGGACCCGCCGGTGATGATTGTTCGCCAGGGTTTGCGCCATAAATTCCTCCATGCTATGATAATATTCTTCATTCTAAATTATTTAGGTGCGTATTGCATCAACTGTTTTTAATTTTAATACATAATATACCTGATACATCGATATCAAGGCAAAAATGGCAAACACGGTGATAGCCGGTGATAAAAAGATTTGTGAGTCGATACTGAATTTAAAAACCGGCTCAAAGCCCATGGAGCGATAGGTTTCGGCCATCTTTCCGGTCACATAGATCGGGTTTCTGTATAAATACCAAACGAGAGGAAAACTTACTACAATACCGCTGATCACACCAATAAGGCCGATGAAAAATGATTCGATAATGATCATGATGACCGCCTTTGTTTTTCGAAACCCAATGGCAATCATTACACCCAACTCGCGCCTGCGCTCATTCATAAGCATGATGATGGTTGCCCACACGCCGAATCCGATGACCATGAACAATAACATTTTGATGACTTTACCGCTTGCCAATTTTCCTTCAATCAGGTTTTGCAATTCTGGTTGCAGGTCGTCCCAGGCATAGATGGCCAGGTTTTCATCCAGTACTGGCTTTAATTCTTTGATGGTTTTTTCTACATCATCAAGCCCCTGGACCATGAGTACCGCATTCGTGATCTTATTTTGCAGGCCTGCAAAATCCTGGCACGTTGCCAGGCTCATATAAACAACCTGTTTGCTGAGATCGGGTAGGGGAAAGTCGAGTAATCCGCCGATCCTGTACAACCCGGTGGCGCTTATACCATGATAGCCTTGTCCGATCAGTACAAGTGAATCACCAACGGATACCTTTAAATTATCAGCCAGCACTTTTCCTATCAATATATCCGTTGTATTTGGCTGAAGAAATGTCCCCTCACTCAACCATTTGGAAACACCTGAGACAGTATTTTCTTCATCCGGCTTAATGCCTAGTACAAGCGAAGGGAAACTGGCAGTTTCGGAGCCAGCCAAGGCAAATGTCTGGATGCGCTGTGTCGATTGGATGATGTGCGGATTGTCAGCGATCATCAACCCCAAGTCTTTATCAATGCTGAAACTATGGTTGACAGAAGGAGTTTCATTAAAATCTTTCTCCTGTATCTGTATATAACCCGTGTAGAACCTCACCATGTTATCAACCATGTTCTCTAGCGAACCCTGTTGCAGTGAAGACATGAATACGGCAAAGAATACACCGAACATCACCGAGGCAGCTGTTATCAAAGTTCGCCGGCTGTTTCGCCAGAGATTTCGCCAGGCTATTTTTATATAATCGTTCATATGTATATGCGTGAACTGTCCATATTATCTCACTTTTTTCATATTTTGTTTGCTGAAGAAACTGTCGTCAATGGGTATGTTGAATTCGGAACTCAATATTTCAAGGACTGTTTTTTGTCCTTCCTTGTCTGCTGGTATCATTTCGATGCGGGAAGGCAGGTTGCGATCGCCGAATTTCTTAATATCATATGAGTCTTCCGTATTCTGCAAATAGCCGTCTTCATCGTAATATTCAGATTTCCAGAGGTTGTAACCGTCTTTGGTAATCCATGAGATGATTTTACCCCAGACCACGGCGGCATCTTCATGGGGTATGAGTTCAATTTTATAACAAACCTGGTCGCGGATTGTTTCTTCCTCCAACAGATGATGATCATAATCAACAACGATAGACGATTGCTTAACCAAGTCGTCATTTGTGAAATCAGACCCCATCCACGACTGCATCATCATCGAAGGCGGAATTTTGATCATCCGTGAGATGGAAGGAACATAGTTCCACATTTCTTTATCCACTTTCAGGAAGACCTGACCTTTTTCTTTGGCCGGGGCTGTGATGTAGATCATAAAATATTTATCGCCTTTCGACCACATCTTCATCGAAACCTTGCGTTCCCATTTTGTCCTGACAATGGTCATCGTCATTTCACCCTTCATGGTTTCGCCGCGGTTTTTTTTGTCGGCTTTTGTAATAATCTCTTTAGCAGTTAGCTGCTGGGCGCCAAGTGGCTGTTCCAGCAATAATATGCTCATTATCAACAAGCTTATACCTAATCCAATGGTTCTCATTTGTGTAATTAATTATGTGTTATACAAATCGTTCAATTAAAAGTTTTTTTACATCATCAAGAGGGTACTGTTCGGGGTTGAGTACATAATGAAACCCGATTCCGTCAAACAGAGCGCTTATCAGCAAGAATTCCAGCAATGGATTTTCAACTCCTTTTTTTGTGTAGTAGTCAATCGTTATCCTCATAAATGGTTCTATTATCTCAGCCAACCTGGCTTCAAACAATTTCCAGACAGCAGGTTGCATCATCAGTGAAAAATACAACTTATAAAAGTTGCGCTTTTTGCTCAATAGTTTGAATATCTCTTCAATAAAATAAGTGAATTCTTCGCTGGTTAAAACGCCATCTTTATTCGGGTCAAATAATTCAAACATCTCGTTCAAGCCATCCAGTACAATAGTAGACAGAAGTTCTTCCTTACTTTTAAAATAGTTATACATCAGACCTTTGGATACGCCTGCCCTTTTTGCGATCACACTAATCGAGGCATTTGCATAACCATATTCGGCAAGCACTTCTAAAGCCGTATCCATAATGGATTTTCTACGGTCGTGTCGGATTTTCTCCAGCTGTTCAGATGTCCTTGGTGACATGGCTTTTTATTATATATATGACTGAACGGTCGGTCAAAGATAAGATGGAAAAAAGAAATTATCAAGTTAACTAGATTAATTTTATGATGAGACATTGCCAGGGGCTGTAAAACGCACTAAATCAGCTGGAAATCTGAATAATAAAGAAAGAGTCTTAATAAGTCAGGTCTTTGAGGATGGATTCCGTTACCTCACCAACTTTGGGAGTAAGCATTTTTTTTATTTCGTTTTCCGTATGGGTAAATGTTTCTTTGCGGGCTTTTTCAATTTTCGTATCGGTAAGGGTAGCAGCTATAACAAATGCGGGTAGGGGAATGTCTTTGATCATGCCGGATATTTGATTACGTTTCAGTTTGTACACACCACCAAGTGTAACAGCCGTGATCAATCCGCCAATAAGTAATCCCAGAGGTCCCGAAATACCCAATAAACCTGATATTATGGCAATGCCCAGGCTTTTTCCAATCCCTCCACTGATGCTGCCAGCTGCCAGCGCAACAGTTGTTACGATAGTTCCGCCGATCGTATCGCCAATTTCAGCAGCCAATCGTTCGGGAAGCCGCTGGTCAATTTCGTCAGATTGCGGCTGGTACGTGCTGATAGTATTGATGTCGATATCCAGTTTCCTGCCCAGAAACAGGTTGATTTCCATCAGGACAGAATCCTGAAAATCTTCCTGAACTTCTGCAAGATAATTCAATAATATGGGTTCAAACTGCTCCTGTGATTCTACAAGTTTATCTTCAAGGGTCTTTATTTTACCACCTTCCTCACGAAAAGAAATAAGAATCGGAACAATAAACTTCTCGTAATAGTCATGGATCACAAATTCGGATATTATCTTTCCAATTTGATCGATCTTTTTGGAAATAATATTCCTCAGGCTTTCACTGATGACGTCCATCAGTTTTTCCCTGTTTTTCAACACGAATTCAGTGTAATACGGTTGGGTAATATCCAGGGGCCGGTTACTTCGTGCGGCTCTTTTTGCATAAAAAACCGACAGAATTAACCTAGGAATAAAAATAAACAGCAGGGCTGTAAGCGCCATTTTATGTATCCAAGGGCCGGCGGGTACGCCACCTGTTTTCATTAAATCACCGATCATCTCAGTAGATATCCAGTGACCATCCAGAAGTAAGCCAGCCGGCCCGAAGAGGATGCTCACCATCAACCTGATTGTCTCCGGATCAGAAACAAAAGTGCTTTGCCAGATCATATTGTAGTTAAAAAACAACCCCCTGAAGTAAACCCCCGCTAATGCACCAATCACTAATCCTATAGCCCCGGTATTCAACAAGCTTTCGAATCTCAGGAGCAGCGATTTGCCAGCCACTTCACTGTATGAAGCCCAGAAGGAAGGCAAAATCTTTTTCATGATCGTCACCCGTGTGCTTTGGTCAATATACCTTGATTTTAACTGAAAAACTCCTTTCATCAGTCCGCCAGCAAACCAGTTCAGGAAAAAATTTGAAAACAGTTTTTTATCCCTGTCGCGCTCCCTGTTTTCTTCGAAAGATTCTTCCGGTACTTTTCCCCTTCTTTTAATGGCAGGAATTCGAATGTGCAGAAACCCGTGAATAGCTATAAAGAGATATACTAAAAGGTTCCACACCAATAAAATAGAGATGGGATTGTAAACTATATGAATCTGTTGTGTAGGCCCGAGATAGTTAGATAGAAGACCAACAATAACAGTTACCGACAAGGTGATTTTAAGCCAATTGCCCGGAAAACGTTCCAGTGCTAATAAATACTTTAAAGCTACCGGAAGGAGATTGAAGAGGTAAGAAGCCCGTTTTTCGATAAACTCGAAATCGCTTTTTGCGCCAATTGCAGAAATATTGGCACTGGAGACACCTATGGGGGTTAATATTTTTTTACTGTTCTCTTCTGTGGCTTTCACGGCCAGGATCTTAATCACTTTAGCCCCTTTGGCTAAAGAATTATTTATTATACGACCTGACCTGTCGCGCATTCGGCTGTTTCTTTTTGTGGATAAATAAAAAGGTAAAAATAGGATTTAACTGCCATACAAGCAGGTAATTCATCTCACAACTTGCAATTTTTCATTTATTAGCTGTTCTGGCGAGTCTATTTTCCGGGCTTGCCTCATTAACCGGTATGCCTGTAGAAGTATAACTTGCCATAGAATATAATTGATGAACTTAGCATAAAAAAAGTTCATTATTTAGATCAATTTTAATTAAAATCTTTACTTTTGACCTTTAGTTAAAAAAAAGATAATGTCAGTCGAATATGTTCTTCTTGTAAATAGAAATGATCAGCCATTGGGAACAATGGAAAAAATAACAGCCCACGAGAGGGGAGAACTTCACAGGGCATTTTCCGTATTTGTGTTTAACAGTGAGGGAGAGATGATGCTACAGAAAAGAGCTTCCGAGAAATATCACTCGGGAGGTTTGTGGACCAACACCGTATGTAGTCATCCGAAGGCTGGTGAGAAAATTAAATCAGCTGCCATCCGCAGAATGAATGAAGAGATGGGATTTACATGCGACATAGAAGAAGCATTTAAGTTTATATATAAATCCGATGTAGGCGATGGATTGATTGAAAACGAATTTGACCACGTTTTTATCGGGCATTCCAATGCCCAACCCAATCCAAACCCGGAAGAGGTTGAAGACTGGAAATATGTGCCAATGGACTGGCTGGTGAAAGATGTGGAAGACCATCCGGGGCATTATACTGTTTGGTTTATCATAGCTCTTAAAAAGTTGTTGAAGCAGACAACAAAATAGGTAAGTGTGTTCCTATTGACAAGAGAATTTTTAAAAGACTATTTTAAATTTTAAAACCATTGCCACAAGTAGTTCAACAGCCCTGTGTATATCAGTATTTTTAAAAGCGACGGAACTTTACTTTACGACCAGAATAAGGGAAACGTATTTATGGACACAGCACCGGATAGCTGGAAAAACTCCATGCTCCGGATGGTGAGGCATTTTCCTTTTTATAATTAGGTGCTGTTTTAATATTCTTTAGTGATTCTTTTCCCTATAAAGTCATAGTCCTCAAGGATGATGATGACTTCGGATTCGTAATTTAAACTGAGTTCGCTTTTTAGTATCATAACCGCAGAATTGATTTCCGGGTCATCCCAGAAAGATTTCCTTGTCGGAATGGTTACCGTAAATTTATTTTCCTGATGTTTGATCTGCACAGCGTTAGAGGTTTCTGCGCTGAAATATCCGAGATCCTGAAGCGTATAGGTTAGCAGCTGGATATTTTCTTCCGTAACATATCCCTGATAATAAACCTCATTATCGGTTTCGCCTATCTGAACAGGTTCACCTTCAAAAGGAGGCTCCGACATGACAATAAGAAACGTAACCAACATAAATAATACAAAGCCGAGGACTGTATATCCTGCAACAGTCCAGTTTGAGGCGCGGATGCTCTCCTCTTCACTCAGTTCTTTCATCTCTTTTTTCAGGAAGAAATGATACAATACAGCAGTGATAATTGCAAAGAAGGCCGTGAACACAAAACTGGGAATTCTGTCCACTACACCATCAGGAAGTTTGATAAGAACAAAGATTAATAAAAGTGTAAAAACAAAGGTGACCAGTGCCGAAAACAGAGCATCCTTTGGGCGGTTAAGGGCCCTGAAGTTTCTATAGAACATAATACCCGGCGGGATAGGGCCGCCCAGTAAAGCAGAAATGTTAATCTGAGCCTCCGAAAAACAGGTAATTTTTTTTCGCTCTTCGACAGCATGATTATCCATAGTTTATATACTTTTTTGCGATTTTAATAAATACATAAAGTCAGACATCCTATATTCAGCTCATATAAATTATTTTACTACTGTTGCGATTTTTGATCTTACCGGGATATTTTCTGAATTGAGGCCTGCCTGCTGTCCATGTATGTCAAATTCCAGTTTTACACTAGGCCTGAAGATCAGGCAATGTGTTGAGCCACCGAAGTGAAACATCCCAAGCTGCTCTCCTTTACTGATATGCTGACCTTTGTAAACGGTAATGTCACAAGTGGAAACTTCAGCCATACCTACAAACATAACGCACATTAAGCCAATATCCGGGTTGTCGGCTTCAATAAATACCAGAGCCCTGGTAGCGACTTCCGTGATATATGCCTGTGATTCGTTAGGTCCCGAAGGATCATAACCTTCTGACAAAGCTTCGGCGTAATACGAACCGTCAACCAAATAGGCTTTTACAATCTTACCACTTATGGGGCTATGCCATCGGTGATAGGAAAGTGCACTCAAAAAAGCCTGGTAAATGGTTCCGCCCACAAATTGTTCCGTCATTGGGTCTCCGGCCATCATATGTTCCAGTGAGTAGGGTTGCCCTTTAATCCAGAATTTGTCACGATACTTCACATCACGGGCTATCCGGTAAGGCGCCGATTCGCAGGCATTGGCAATTACATTATGATCCTCAGGGTTTGCTATGGGCCGCTTGCCATCACGAAACTGTCTTGTAAAAAAGTCATCCCACGAAGTAAAACCATGATAGGGCAGCTTCGGATCACAGATAAAATCTTCTTCAAAAGTCGGCATGGCTTCGCGGGCATCTTTACCAAACCATCCTGTTTCAGGGTTATCACTTAGTACATAACACGAATTTGGTGAGTCCAGGAATTTGGCCCATTGCTGAAGTATCTTTTTTAACTGGATATTGACATCTTTGTTTAAAAAAGCAGCCGAGCCTGCCTGCGTGCCCATAGGCCAGTCAAGAATACCATTGATGGGGAAACCAACCAGTCCTGTTTTATTGAATTCAGGAGCTTTTGTCATCTGATGGTTGAGTAATTGAAGCATGTGCAGGTAATTCCGCACCTGGGGTTTGCCTGTGGGAGTTTGGTTATAAGGCGGTTTGTTGGGAATCTGTTCGAACATCTGATTAAACAGCATAAAAAGTTCAGGGGAGCCTTCGATAAGATTTTTAAAATCTTCCACAACAGGTAGCAACGTTGTTTTGTTTGCGTCAGTTTCAGCAATGAGCTCGCGCAACCAATTATCCAAAACAGCTTGATCAGATGGCAGCCACTTTCCAACACGGTAAGGTGCTGTTTTAATAGCGGTTTCTTTTGTTGCTTCTACTTGTGCTAAAATATTCCCAGCAAGTATGCTGAAGATCAAAATCGCAAGTACTATTTTTCTCATTTCTATTGTTTTGATTTATATCGGGTTTCCAAAAGCTATATTATTCAGTTAATTTGAGTTGGTCATCTCAACTAAATAGCTATTGTTAGGAAACTGGTAAACTTTCAGATCAAACTGTGGTGTCACCGCTAGGATGTGATCAAAAATATCGGCCTGGACGTCTTCATATTCAGCCCAGTCGGTGGTTTTAGTGAACACGTATATTTCGATAGGTAAGCCTTTTTCAGAAGGCGGCAACTGCCGCACGAGAAACGTCATATTGTTATGAATGTCAGGATGGTTTTGCAGGTAGGCTTTCAGGTAAGCTCTGAACACACCGATATTGGTTTGCCGCCTTCCGTTTACCAGCGATGACGGGTCAGGTTTAAATTTCTTGTTGTATTCCTCCAGTTCCTTTTCCTTCTTTTCCAGATAGGGTTTCAGCACTACAATCTTATGGAATCTTTCCAGCATTCCTTCCGTGCAAAAAGTGATGCTGTCCATATCAATATACAGTGCCCGCTTGATGCGTCTTCCGCCGGCCTCTTCCATGCCGCGCCAGTTTTGGAATGAGTCGCTGATAAGACTATAGGTAGGTATTGTGACAATGGTTTTGTCCCAGTTTTGCACTTTAACCGTTGTTAAATTGATTTCGAGTACAATCCCGTCAGCACCGAATTTAGGCATCGTGATCCAGTCGCCTATGGACAGCATTTTATTAAATATTAGTTGCAGGCCGCCCACAAAACCGAGTATGGGGTCTTTAAAGATCAGCATTAGCACAGCCGACAAAGTGCCCATACCGATAACAATCGTACTCAGGTCTTTATTGATCAGGTTACCCAGAATGATCAGGCCGCCGATAATGTAGATTATGATCTTAATAATTTGCACCAGGCTTTTGATCGGGTGATCTTTGGCAAAATCGTAGCGCTCGTAAAAGTCGTTAAGTGTCGAAAGCAGGCTGTCTATTATCAGGATGGAAATAATAACAAAAAATATCTCCAATATGGAGTTGAAGATCTGCACATAATCGGGGAAGATAGCTAACGATTCGTCGGAGAGGTTGTATAATATGATCGCTGGCACAAGGTAGGCGATCTTTCTGAAAAACTGATGTCTGACCAGCAGATCGTCAAATTGGTTCTTCGATCTTTGAAAAATCGGTAAAAGCACTATGCGAATAAGTTTCCATGTGACGTAATAAATCAGATATGAGAATACAAGCAAAAGCAGAAACGCTGTAAACTGGCTAATATGGCTTGCCCAGTACTCCGACAGTCCAACATTTAAAAGAAGCTCATTAAAATATTCGAGTACGGACTTGATGAGGTTAATCATAAACTTAAAGCTTTTCGATAGCTTCCAGATATTTCTCCCGGAGATACCTGAGTTTTTCTACAGAAGAGTTTTTATCCCATATGCGCACAAAGTCGAGCAATCCCTGCTTGCCATAAATACTTGTCTGTGCCGCATCATAATGTGGATCTTGCACATTATACCTGATATCCGTAGTCATTTTTTTAAATGCACTCCAACGTAATTGCATCGGAATGAGCAAATAGGCCATATGTTCATCTTCCGTGTCGGCAAATATACCGTCCTCAATTTCATTCAGCCTGAAAAACTTCCTTACCTTGATGATGGTTGTGAAAGGAGCAATTTTTCTGCCTTTTTTGAAATCGATACCACATTTTTGAAATTCATCCACAACATCTCCCACGGAACGGTATGGAAGATATTTAAACCGGATAAAATGAACATCCTTATTCTGAAGGTTCAGCGTGCCGGGTGCTGCATCAAATTTAACCGACAGATTCTGTTTTACTCTCTGAATACAGCGAATAATACGTTCATCATTATACATGAGCTTTGTGATGGTAAATACAGAATCAGGCTCCAGCTTATCAGGTACAGTTAATCCGTGGTAGCCTGGGAAAGGAAGTTGTGATTCGAGCAGTAACATATTAGTAAATGTCTCGCTTTCAACGCGTGTTAATTTTTCCTCTTTAGTAACTGTTCCAACAGTTTGGATGATCATTTTGCTCATAGGTATCAGATTTGTTATTGATTTCTTTGCTAAAATAGAAACAATTATTTCTTCTGCAAGATAAAAAATAATTCTCTTCCTGCGCGGGGTTTAATGGAGTTGTACGTCATATCAAATGCTTTAAATGCAAAATACGGTTGAAACAAATCTCTGTATTCTTGAATGGTTCCGCCAAAAGGAGGAGCCTGAAAATTAAACTCATGGGTGAAAAGCAAACCCGTAAGTTTTCCTCCGGGCTTTAAGAGTTCATGCATTTTTTGCGCATAAGCAGGGCGTAATTTGCGGGCAATTGAGCTGAAAAATGTTTGTTCAATGATCAGGTCATATTGTCCGTGATGCGTAAAAAAATCCTCACTGATAAGATGTGCTTCCGGAAATTCAGGATATCTTTTTTGAAATTTCCGGATACTTTCTGCCGAAAAATCGAGCACATAAACATTTGTAAAACCCGACTTATGCAAATATTCGGCTTCATAAGCGTTACCAGCTCCGGGAATAAGAATTTTGATATTTTTATCTGTCAGTTGATCAAAATACTCTTTTAACGGCGTGGACACGTATCCTATGTCCCAACCCGTTTGTCCGTTTTGATACAATTGATCCCAATACCGAATGTTAAAATCGCTCATGGCCGAAAGGTGAGTAAGGTACTTTTTTATTGTTCAGGGGCAAAAACCGGGTCCCAGGGGGGCAGCAATTCAGCTTCCTGTTCCAGAATTTTTAACACATCTTCATCGATGTATTTTTTATGGATGATCAACCGGAACATGTATTCGTCAAACCATTGATCGGTCATAGTGAGGTAGCCGTTGTGTCCGGTTTTTTTGCCCCAGCTGTTTTCCAGCAGCCACTTGTCCACGGACCCGCCAGGAAGGATATTTACCCCTGCCAGCGACATGCCGTGCGTGGAGCCACTTTCAAAAGTGAGCATTCGCTCCTTTTTACTCATGTTGAATTGAACGCCAAACAGCTTGTTGTAATCGTAGTTGTTGACGTCCAGTGTACCGTAGTCCTTGTCCATTTGTTTGCCTACATCGCACGAAAAATACATAGCCCTGTTGTCGAGTAGCGATCTTTTGGCAAATTCTTTGATTTTGTCGTTCGGCAGGTTAATGTATTTCCAGTTGGCCCCTTCTACCAGGTTGCGGTCGAATTCTACTTCGTGTAGTTTGTTATAATCACGTGTCGGGTCGTTCATGAACATCACATATTCATCCAGATCGATGCCGATGAGTTCTTTGTAAAACTCCTTGGGTGTATAAGTTTTGGGCAAACTTAGATCGCCGTCTTTTGTTTCGTATTGCCATACAAACGATTCCGGCGGTTCGCCCAGGGTAAGAACAAGCATCCTGTATATCTCTTCCAGCATCTCAAGTTTAACCTCCTGTTTTTTTTCGTCTGCCATTCTGGAAAGGGCAAGTTCGCGCAGACGTAAGCCGTCTTTTCTTAGTTTTCTGCTGATCATTCGGCGCATCATAGCGGTTTTTTCGCTCTGGTAGCTGTCGGGCATGGCCTGTTTCGGGACAAGGCCGTATTTTTTTACAATGTCGGCAAAGGTGGTCCACTGTCCCCCGTCACCGATCGGGTTTTTGAACAGCCAGGTTACCTTCCTGTTGTCTATGGGCAGGTGCGCTGTGCTTAGGGCAATTTCCATGAACAGGTTGGCCTTTTCCAGCTGGTCCCAGAAAAAGCTGTAGGTTTGTGAAAACTCAAATTCTTCGATATTGTATTTATCCTGCACCAGAGGTCGGATGGTGTTCAACCCGGTGTATAGCCAGCATCTTCCGGATGACTTCTGATTGGTTATGGCTTTTGTTTCCACGGTATTTGTGAAGTAGTGATTTACTTTTCCATCGTTAGCACGACTATCAGCCAGTTTTTTGATGTCGTTGTGTGTTACGGCATTCATCAGGGCTATGTTCTCCGGTGTTTTTTTAAAACTATCCCTGAGCCGTTGAATAGTTTCTTCGTTCAAGGCACCTTTTGTGTTTTGCGCGGTAATGCTGCTGCCAAAGGCTACGATAAGCAGTACAAGTGAAATTTTTTTCATGTCAGATATATTTTATATAAAAGAAGGAGGCCAAATTTAAGGATCATTTTGATATAGAGTACCTGTGCACGGGTTAAAGTTTGATGCAGATCGTACCAGAACGGAAAAAGCTATCTTCCAATTCTGTGCAAACAAATGCATGGTTCTATATATTTTCTAATTTTGCCGGCTTCGATAAAACTAAAATTTACAAATTATGCCGAAAAATTATTTCAAAAGTTACCCGAACGAAAAGGGATTTTACGAATCGTATGGCGGTGCGTTTATTCCGCCGGTGCTTGAAAAGGAAATGGAGAAGATTACCGAAGCTTATTTTTCTATAAGTAAATCACATAATTTTATTTCTGAACTGAGGAGTATTCGCAAACATTACCAGGGTAGGCCAACGCCCGTTTATTTTTGCAACCGTTTGTCCAATAAATATGGGGGACGAATTTATCTGAAGAGAGAGGATCTAAATCATACAGGAGCGCATAAATTAAACCACTGTATGGGAGAAGCTCTCCTGGCTAAACATCTTGGAAAGAAGAAACTTATTGCCGAAACAGGTGCCGGCCAGCATGGTGTTGCCTTAGCAACTGCAGCAGCTTATTTCGGTTTGGAATGTGAGATTCATATGGGCGAGGTTGATATGGCCAAAGAACATCCCAATGTAGTTCGTATGGAGATTCTTGGTGCTAAAGTTATTCCGGTTTCCGAGGGATTAAAAACCCTTAAAGAAGCCGTTGATTCTGCGTTTAATGCCTACCTGGAAGATCCAGTAAGTTCTTTGTATTGCATCGGTTCCGTAGTTGGCCCTCATCCGTTTCCGATGATGGTAAGGGACTTCCAAAGAGTGGTTGGGATTGAAGCAAAGGAACAGTTTTTTGAAATGACCGGCGAATTACCCGATAAAGTTGTTGCCTGTGTTGGCGGTGGAAGCAATGCTATGGGTATCTTCTCAGCATTTCTTGAAGATGACGAATGCGAAATTTACGGTGTTGAGCCATCCGGAAGATCGCTTGATCCGGGGGAGCATGCGGCAACTATGACTCTGGGTAAACCTGGAGTTATTCATGGTTTTAAGTGCTATTTGTTACAGGATGAAAACGGAGATCCTGCACCTGTTTATTCCGTTGCCAGCGGCCTCGATTACCCTGGCGTCGGACCGGAACACAGCATGCTAAAAGACTTAAAAAAAGTGCAATATGATACCATTAACGACAAAGAAGCTATCGATGCATTTTATGAATTAAGTCGGCTTGAAGGAATTATTCCGGCGCTTGAAAGTGCCCATGCGGTGGCTTATGCAATTAAACTGGCGCAACAGAATCCGCAAAAATCGATTTTTGTGAATTTAAGCGGACGTGGTGACAAGGATATTGATTATGTAGTGGATACCTACGGACTACCGGAATAAAAGGATTTATTCTCACTTCTTATCCTCATTTAACGCAATGCAACGAGTGCGGACTCTGGTTAGCATTTGAAATTCTTTTGATACAGATGCCTGCCTGTCGGTTTACCAGCGTGCGGATGGCAGACGGATTAGATATAAGATATGTTTTTTTTCACCGCGGAATGAGTTCCACGGCTTGTGGTCCTTCGATCCCTATGGGATGGGAATTCAAGTCCCGGAGGGACGATAGAAAGGCAGCCAACGAATTCATTCGTTGGCGAGGCTAATCGGATGCTCACTAACCCCAATCTTTCAGCCACCGGAAAGGATACATTTATACCCGTCTTTTTCAAGCAGTTCTTTCACTTTTTGCCTGAATTCACCCTGGATGAGGATCGCTCCGTCTTTGACACTGCCTCCCACACCACATTTCGATTTAAGGGTACTCCCCAATGTTTTGAGGTCGTCATCAGTACCCGTAAAGTTGGTGACAAGCGTTACTTTTTTACCTTTTCGCTGCTTTTTGTCCAGGCTGATGTATAGTTTTTGCTGCCTGGGAGGTAAGGTAGCTTTCTGATCATCTTCGTGTTCTTCATAAGGTGTAAAATCAGGGTTAGTTGAGTAAACGATGCGGTGATCAGATTTCTTTTTTGACATGTTGCGGTATAATTACTTTTAACGACAAAGGAACAACTTTTATGTGTACTCTTTTTTTCATCCGGACAGCTTCACCGTCAATGTTGACATATTTTCCTTTTTTGCGCTCTACCCATAATTCGTTTGCAGGAAAGATGTTGACATGAGGTGATTTGTCGATCATTCTTAAAAGCAGCAGATTCGTGATGAGTGGTATTTCGAACAGCTTTGGTTTTTGTACAATACACACATCAAGTTTGCCGTCGGTCAGTTTGGCATTGGGTGCAATCTGCGTGTTGTAGCCAAATTGGTTGGAGTTGGCAAAGGAGATGAATAGCGCCTTGGTATTTAATGTTGTAGTGCCAATTTTAAGTGTGTATCTTTTTGGTTTATAACTGAGAAACGAGTTGGCTATATGCAGCATATAAGCCGCAAATCCGCGTTCGTTTCCTGAAGCGAACTTTTTGGCGATCAGGGCATCGAAACCCATACCGGCAATGCTAATGAACGATTTTCCATTGATTGTTGCCGTATCAATTTGTTTGTATTCCGCTTTGTTGATGAGTTTCAGGGCTCCTGGCAACGAAAACGGAATACCGAGGTGGCGTGCCAGACCGTTACCCGAGCCGGCAGGAATGATGCCGAGTAACGAGTTGCTGCCGATCAGACCCGAAGCCACCTCGTTGATGGTGCCATCACCGCCAAAGGCCACTACAATGTCAGTTTTAGCATGTGCAGCCTCTTGTGCAAGCAATGTCGCATGACCGGATGATTCTGTGTGTATTATGTCAATGTTATATTTTCCAGAGTCAATACCGGCTTTAATTTTTTCCTGTAGATTTTTAAATCTTCTTTTGCCGGAAATGGGGTTGATGATAAAAAGGATACTCTTTTTCCCGCCTTTTACCCGTTCCCTGTCTGTCTGACCTTTTTCCATGTAAGGAATTCTATGTCTGTACGGGATATTATTTGCCGATGACCACTTTTACCTGTCTTTTCCTTTCATCGGCAGCATTCCCGGCTTCGTCCGATACATTGTAAGTTACCTCATATGTATCGGCTACCTGGATATTTACATTATCTTCAGTTACAAGGCGGTTGGTAATGTCCACCGTATCGCCTGTAGCTGTTACATCCCAGGCAAGAGCTCCGGCATCAACATAGGGCATGCCTAAAGCAGTGTAAACGGGGTCGTACCCCAGTACTTCAATAAACGGTTTGCTTTTATCAGCATTGTCATCTTTTTTACATGCCGATATTAAAAGCGTACCGGCCAATATCGCGAATAAAAAATATCTCAGGTTTTTCATCTTCGTTTAGATTTATGACGCAAAGTTACTCAAATCTTATGGTTGATATGTTTTAATATGCTGGAAAAATGCTTCATCGAAAAAACTTATTTTTATCGCCATTAATTTTTTGTTCTCATTATCAGCGAAGGTGTAAATGAATTTACTTTTGAAATACAGATATATATTTTTCCTGATGCTTTTAGCTCTGGGTTTTGCTTCAGTTCCCAACCGGTTAAAAGCCCAGCAAAAAAGTTATCCTTCCGGCTATTTCAGGCCTCCTCTGGGTATTCCATTGTACCTGTCAGGAACTTTCGGTGAGCTGCGTTCCAACCATTTTCACTCGGGTATTGATATAAAAACCGGAGGAACGGAAGGGAAAAACGTTTATGCGGTGGCTGACGGATATGTGTCGCGTATAAAAGTTTCGACAGGAGGATATGGTAAAGCGTTGTACATTACACATCCGAATGGTTTTGTTTCGGTGTACGGACATCTGCAGAGATACAATGACATACTACAGGAGTTCGTTACTTCATACCAGTATCAAAAAGAACGTTTTGTTGTTGAAATATATCCCGATAAAGATCAGATCAAAGTAAAAAAAGGAGAGGTGATCGCCTTGTCGGGAAATACGGGAGGCTCCAACGGGCCACACCTGCACTTCGAAATCCGCGAAGAAGCCTCACAGCATCCTGTCAACCCGTTGCTCTTTGAAAGCATAAAGGTGAAGGATTTTTACAGGCCGAAAATTCTGGAAGTTGCTGTCTATCCTGTTGACAGGCAGTCACTGATTAACGGTGAAAACGATACTGTCTATTATCGGGTAGCCGGATGGGGAGATGAACATTACCTGCGAACCAATCCGGAGATTACCGTGTCAGGCCGCGCCTCATTTGGCATCAGAACGCATGACCTGATGAACGATGTGCCCAATAAAAATGGTGTATTTACCATTGACATGACCGTGGACTCATCACTGGTATTTGGCCTGAAGATGGATGAATTGTCCTTTTCAACTACCCGTTACATCAACAGCCTGATCGATTATACATATTATAAAAAGATGAAAAGGCGGCTTGTGCGTACCCAGGTGGATACCAACAACCTGCTCACAGCATACAAGAATGTAAGTGCTAACGGTATCGTGTTGTTTGATGATTCGTTGATGCATTCTGTTACATTCAAAGTAGCTGATATTTATGGGAACAAGGCTAAACTGCAGTTTAAGGTACGATCGGTTCCTTTTAACGATTCGTTAATGCGCACACATAAAGAAGTTGACCCTGAAGGTATTTATTTTGGTTTCGCGCAACCGCATCAGCTATCTGACAGGAATATTTCCCTGTCGTTTCCCGCTAACGCCTTTTACAGGTCGTTTTATTTCCGGTTGAAAGTTGATTCCATTTCGACACCGTTTGGACCTGTTTACAAAATACATGATCAGTTTACACCGGTGCAGAAAGCATTTACGATAAAAATTAAGCCGGATTTTGTTCCCGATAATTTTGAGGATAAGCTTTATATAGCTTACTCAAACGGAGACGGCAAGCCGTGGTATATCGGTGCCAGTTGGGAAGGCAACTTTTTAACGGCCAGGTCGCGTTTGCTAGGTGATTATCTGGTAGCCATTGATTCGATTCCACCTGTGATTATGCCTGTAAATATTGCTGACGGTAAAGATATTTCAGAGCAAAATACCATTAAAGTAAAGATAAAAGACGGGGAAACAGGCATCGCATCATACCGTGGCACGCTGAACGGTCGCTGGATACTGATGGAATATGATACGAAAAAGCAATTGTTGACTTACCATTATGACGGACGTCTGCAAAAAGGAATGAATCATTTTAAGCTGGTTGTCAAGGATTTATTGGATAATGAATCTGCTTATGAAGCCAAGCTTGTTTATTGAGTAAAGCCTCGGCCCGGATAAGCCTTTCAGTTCGAGGTCTGTTTGTGTGAAGGGGAACAGAAAGGTTCTTTTGAGGGAAATTTAGTCTTTTTACATGAGGCCCTCTTCTTGCTAAATGCTGGTTTCTACAAATCACTTCTAAGCGAAGTTGTTTCCGGTGTATATTTTGATATTCCTCTCTTTAATGATATAATCCAGATATTTCCCTTTGAGTCTTCTTTTATCCTGGTAATTATCTTGCCAACTAATTCGTCTTCGTTAGTATAAATAGTCCATTTTTCACCGTCAAATTTTGATACACCACCACCCTTATTGAGATAGGCCCCTGTTCCTATCCAAATATTGCCATTCTGATCTTCATGTATCGTATTTACAATGTTACCAGCCAAACCATTCTCCTGTGTATAATTTACCCAGCTTTTACCGTCAAATACTGAAAGACCTTTTATGGTACCAATCCAAATATTACCTTTTGAGTCTTCCTTTAAAGCAGTTATCCAATTATCAATTAGTTGATCATCTTGCGTATAACTTTTCCATGATTTGCCATCATATATATTAATTCCACGATGTGTTCCCACCCAAATATTACCTTTTGAATCTTCAATAACTCTAATAACAAAATCATCATTTAAACCATTTTTGTGCGAATAGTAAGTCCAGTTTTCACCATCATACTTCATTAAACTACCATAATTAATCTTTATATTAGTAACTAAAGTTGCAGCTCTACTGTAATTAATTGCCCCTAACCATATATTTCCTTTGCTGTCTTCCAGGTAAGACCCGAAAACACACCTTTTAGCATCTGGAAAGTTGTCATCTTTATTAAAATGCTGCCATTCTGAGCCATCGAATTTTGCGATTGCCCCGTGTCTGAAATATGATGCTCCCATCTGCAATGCCGCAATTTCACCCGGATGAACTTTTTCTTCAACACTTGCCACCCAGATGTTATGCTGATTATCCTCTTTAATTAATATGATACCTACTCCATAAATGCCACAACTTTTTTCAGTATAACGAGTCCATGCACCGCCATCAAATGAATAAAGATAGTTTGAGCCAACCCATATCGTTCCCTGGCTATCTTCCATAAGGCAGCTTATCATTTCTCTTGGTGATCCGTCTTTTTTTACCTGCTTCGTGAATTCTCCGTTGATATATCTTGTTATTCCATTGACAGTTCCAACCCAAACAGCTCCTTTACTGTCTTCCATCAAAACGGTGACATACTCATCAGGCAAGCCCTCTTTTTGGCGAAAAGTATCCCAATTTTTTCCATCAAATTTATGCAGGCCTTCGTCTGTGCCAATCCACATATTACCTTTACTGTCTTCCATCATTGTTTGTACTCTGTTAGATAGCAAAACATCCTTTTGGCAATAGTTTGTCCAGGTTCCCTGTGCAATGTTATTGCCACAAACAAAAAACATGGCGATTACTGTTAGGTATAAAGTTTTCTTTTTCATTGTTTTATAATTAATCAAATGTTACGGAAAGTATTATTGAGAATCGGTTGCTGTCTAATTTCTCTTCTGCTTCATCTACTTTATTGGTTAAATGGGTCTTACTATAGGCAATTCCGGCACCTAACCCCCATTTCTTCGATATCCACCATTCCTTCCCGGCAATAAGTTGAAATGAAAATCCACTATGTGTCTTACTTTTTGTGTCGTTTGTACTATTGCTAACTGTAAATTTCCCTATTCCTGCCGAACCTGATACAAAAAAATTAACAGGCATGAAATAATAAGTGAGTCCGGCCCCATACATCAGTTCATTAACTGAAATATCATCCGACATAGTTGTAACCGAGCCCTCATTGTTAACTTTAGGTCCGGGCATTGACTTTGTAATTAGCGTACCATGAAGAATCAGATCTTTTGTTATTGATGCCCCAATTTTCAAATCCAATTCAAAGCCAGTCCCAGTCATCGTCATGGTAGATGAATTGTATTTATCAGTAATTTTTCCGAATACCGGACCCAGGCAAGCAGACATGTAGAATCCATCGTGCTGCTTCGCTTCATTTTGGGGAAAGGCTGTAATTCCGTAACTCATGATTAATAATACGCATATAAATTTTTTCATGATAGTCTTGTGTTTGATTTTATTGAGTTATAGACTGCATTGTTATCATTGCGAGAAGTATATAGTTCTGATCAAATTTTAATTCTGAAAAATATTAATCAGACCTTTCAATTAATTCGCTCTTGCCATTATTGCTTAATTCCAATCGGATTGTTGTTGTTTGTCCGGAATAGAATTTGTGCGATGCTTCATAGTCCTTATAAAAACTGCTCGTAGCTTTTATAGTATGCGTCCCGGAAGGCACAGACCAGGTTTCATTTTTATCAGAACTAAGACTTCCAAGTTTAGCATCATCGAAATAGACCTTAATACTCACATTGCAGTCGTTAATAACTTTTAAGTATGAATCACCTGAGATTGCTTCATCTTTTTCGCATGATGAATAAATGCTGAGAACGGAGATTAGCAGCAGAACCAGAATTTTTAAATTATTGGTTTTTGTTTTCATTTCGGTCGTTTTTTCTGAGGTTTCATTATACTTAGTCCTTTCATTGATAAAGTATAACAAACATGCTAAATTTCAGCATGTTCCGCAATGGGCATTTATATGGGAATTTTATGGTAAGAAATGGGGAGCGTTAATTTAATTTGCTAAATATGAGCAATTATGTTTGAGGTATAAATTGATAACTCGATACGTGGATAAGGGAACACGTAAAAATAGATTATAGAGCGAGCAGCCAGGTTGTTTTGTGACCAGGTCTAAGCTGAGTTGTATTAAACAGGCAACTATAGCTCAATTACTTTATTCCTGATAGCCCATACCACCATTTCAACAACATTTTTCAGGATAATATTGTGTTTGTCTTGTAATTTAAATTTTATGTTTTCTTTATGCGTATTTACGACTTCTGTTGATATATGAAGTTTGGATGCAATTTCCTTTGCACTTAGTCCATACGACAAATGCTTGATAACTTCTATTTCGCGATCTGTTAAATTAAAATTTCTTTTTTTCTTTAAAAAGTACATCATGCTCTTTCTTTCTTTTACCATCAGCTTCATTATTGCGTTAATATCACATGTTTCACCAAAAATAAAACCATTTCCTTTTTTTACCTCATTAACAGCATCAATGATTTCTTCTATTCCTGCATCTTTTAATATGAATCCATCCAAACCGGCATCGATGGCATCCAACACCACACCATATCCTGAAGCATTCATTTTATAATCTTTGTGTGTGGATAACATAATCATTTTAATATTCTGATATTCTGGGGAAAGTTTAAGCTGTTTTGCCACTTCAATACCGTTTTTCCCCGGCATTTGACAATCCATGAAAATTATATCGGGGGTCAGTCCTGAATCGAGTAGTCCTGTTAACTCATCTCCCGAGGATGCTTCACCTATTATTTCCAGAACATCGCTATAGGCTGCCAGGTTGAGTTTTAACCCATCACGAAAAAATTTGTGATCATCAACAAGTATAAGCTTTGTTTTTTCCATTTTAATTCTGGTTTAACTTATAATTCCTTTGTTTACTATCGGTAACGAAAAAGTAAAACAACTTCCGTGTCCTTTTCCTTTGCTTGTAACTTTTAAAACACCTTTATGCCGTTTCACAAATTCTTTGCATAAAACCAACCCAAGGCCTGAGTTAGATTTTTGATTCATTTTTTTTGAACTGTAGTTGAAAATATTTTTTATTTCATCGTTGCTTAAACCTTCTCCAGTATCTGTAATTGAAATACTTACGTAGTCTGTTGTTTGTGCTGCATTAATAATGACAGTTCCTCCTTCTCCTGTGAATTTTAATGCATTACTCAACAGGTTTCTTAGTACCAAATCAAGCATGTTCTTATCGGCAGCAATGAGTATGTCTTCCTGTATCAGAGAAGAAAGCTTTATTTTTCCCATTTTCGCCTGTACATGAAATAAAGCGATGTTCAGGTCAGTAAGTTCTTTAAGGTTAACAGTTGTTGCGTGGAACATGAAAAATTTCTGCTCCGATTTTGCCCAATACAACAAGTTGTCAAGTAATAAGTAACTTTTGCGGGCCTGCTCTTCCATGTCAACTGAATAATTTATTATTTGTTCTTTTGACAGGTTCTCGGCCTTTTTTACAATCGGTTCTAAAAGAAGTATAAAAGAAGAGAAAGTGCCACGAAGATCATGTGAAATAATGGAAAAAAACCGGTTTCTAATAGTATTTAATCTTTTTGCGTTTCTGTATGCTCTGAAGATTAAAAAACCAAAGATCAGAAGCAGGACAAGACCGGAAATTATAAGATAGAGTATAACTTTGTTTTTATCCAGTTCGATTGAATACATTTGCTTTTCAATTTGTTCATGAGTCTTCTTGGACATTTCACGCCCCATACTATTGATCCAGTAATCTTCTCTTTCATTGATCAGAATATCTACTTCATGAACAAAAAGTGAATCTTTAATCCGACTATATTTATGTAGATAATCTAAAGATATTTTGAAATTGTTTGTTTTAGCATACAATTCTGAAAATAAATAGGATACATAGTATAACCTTTTGTAATCATTCGTTGAAGTGGCTAGGGTATTACTCAGTGATAATAAAGACAGAGCTTTATCATATTTTTTTATTGGCAGGCAGGATTTTCCGGCCTTTGCGTAACAGGAACTCAATTTTGTAGAATCTTTTGTTTGAGCACAAAGAAATGCCGCTTTCTCAAAAGATGAAAGAGCTTCTTCATAGTTGTGCATTTGATACAGAGTTTCTCCATAATTGTTTAAGATGAAAATCAAACTTGCAGTATCTGAATTTATTAATGCTATGTTTTCTGATTCCTTAAAATAGAAAGCTGCCGAATCATATCTTGATTCGTAATAATAAGAGGCACCAATATATTGATAAATCTTGCTTATGTACCTGCTGTCAACAACTTTTTGAGCAAAATTTTCTGCTCTGTAAAAAAAGGATCGCGCTCTTTTGAAATTGTCATAATCATAATATAACAGCCCCTGCCAAAAAGTTACCATGGATGCTTCTTTGTACATTTCAAGTTCAGGAAAACGATCAAGATAGATTCTCATATGATCAACTGTACCGCCATGAGATCGATTTCTTTTTTGATGCAACAACCTCAAAGTATTTCTGTTAACATGCTCTGCATCAACAGGATGTTTAATAAACGGGTCTTCATCATTAATGTTAAAGCAATATTTTAAATGATATATAAAATCATTGATCCCTTTTTGATAATTTATTTTAAGACTCAATTCAAATCCTTTTCTAATGATACCAACTGTTTTATTACCAGCTTCACTGATATTGCATTGAGAAATTTTACTGGCAAATTCATAATACAATTCAACTTTATTAGAATCTTCAGGTATTCCTTTTTCAAAAAGTAAAGAGTGCAGAGAATCTATAGTTTGTCTGTGCTGACCAGATAAATCAAATGAAAAATAAAAGAAAATGATCAAGGCAAAAGATAATATTTTTATAAATAATTTCACTTCACATTGCATTGAAAGGGTGTGCGATAAATTTCCATGCTCACCATGATTATAATTTATCTTATATATTACCTTTGTGGATTCTTCGTGTTTTGATGTCCCCACTTGCCAAAAGACTTGTCCGGCGGGCAGGTTTGGAGCTATTTCTCTCTCGACCACTATGGCTCTAAGATACACAAAATTTAGAAATTTGCCGCATACCCTATTGAAATAGGGTGAACCAAATTTAGTGGATCATTATTATAAACTTAGCATAATGCTTTTTATATTTGTAAATAATTATGAAATATAAAAAGTTACTCTTAAATGCTTTCCTGATAGTTTTATACAGTATTTTTATTTGCGTTATTTCATCATGTTCATCATCATCAAATGATTTGTCAATATATTCTCCGGATAACGATATTGCGTTTAACTCAGGAGACATGGATTTTCCTTCCCCTATGGAATCAGACCGGGGTTGGGGTAGTGGTAAATATCCATGGCATCTTGTTGATGGCTTAAGAGCACCCTGCTATTGGGAATATGGTCTTGCATTCACAGGTGGACATAACGAATATATAGACACATGTGGATGGCGGCAGGCAACCATAAATTTTGGCGAACCTAAAAAATTCAACAGGGTGGTGATTTGGCATAACGGTGGCGAAGCTAGTATGGAGAGCTATTTTATTAAATATTGGGATGATGATACAAATTGCTGGAAAACTGCTGTTCATGCAAAAAATGTTCAACAAAGAATTGAAACCTACAAATCGGATTTTACAGAAAGTTTTTCTCAACTAAAGACTATTAATACGATACCTATTGAAGATACTTTCGAAACTGTTACCTCATCAAAAGTGAGATATTTATTCAATAATTGCCATATAAAACATGGCTGGTTATATGAATTTGAAGTGTACTATGATAAACCTGGTGAGAGACCTAAATGTTTAGTTGTTAAATAACTCATATATGAATATTTCAGACCCACAACGACTTCAGCTCTTACTGCAGTACATAAAACGACCAATGGATATTAATGGAGTACGATGCGAAAAAACAATTGCTTACTTACTCATATGACAACCGTTTGAAGAAAGGAATGAATCATTTTAAACTGCTCATTAAGGACCTGCTGGGGAGTAATACGGTATATGAAACTGATTTGGTTTATTAATTTCTCTCTTCGTTAAACTACACTAAATGCGCATTTTATTAAATGCTTACTTTTGCAGTAATTATAAATCTAAAATTCATACTATGAAAAAAATTATGTTACTATCAGTTGCTGTACTGATGTTTACCGGTATGAGCTCAGTTTATGCCGAAGGTGATGAACTAATCAAGATGCTGACCAGCGAGCTCGGAGTTACATCCGAACAGGCAATGGGTGGCGCCGGTACCTTATTCAACTATGCCAAGGAAGAGCTTTCGACTGAAGATTTTGATAAAGTATCGGAAGCCGTTCCTGACATGAAAGGATATCTTGACGCAATTCCGGCATTAGGTGGAGGTAGCGGCACAGGTTTGCTGGGTAAAGCCACGGAATCCTTAGTTGGCATGCCGGCTGTTACGGCTGCTTTCGATAAACTTGGCCTGAGCCAGGAAATGGTAGGCATGTTTTCCCCGATCCTTGTTAACTATGTAGATGAAAAAGGTGGCGAAGCCGTGAGTGGTTTGCTGTCAAAAGTATTCTCAAAATAGATAGTTCCCGCTTTATAGCGAAAAAAGATCTTACACCAGCCGCACAGGAACTGTGCGGCTTTTTTTTATAAGCTTACAACCTAAACCAACCGGCTGTCATGCGCTCTTTCCTGCTGGCGCAATCGTCTTCAATCAGCTGAAAGACCAGATCCCCTTCCTTAAACCTGAACCGGTATTTCCCCTTGATCTTTTTACAGATAGCGTTGGTGTTGATAAATGTAACAAGGCTGTCTTTAACTACTATGGAGCCCTGCACGGTTATCGGTTTGTCAACCGAAGCAAGTTCGAGAGTAAACGACAAGCCGGTGATGCCCAGCATAGCTCCGTCGTAACTGCTTACCCAGGTTCCTTCAAGGGACGTTTTAACAGTTACCTGCTCCTCCGTTTGTTCAGTACCCGGTGTTTTCACTTCCTCTGTATTTCCATCTGTTACATACCATCCTGCAATAATGGATATGGCAGCGATAACGATAACGGCAACGATGATAATGATCAGTCCTTTGTTGTTATCCTGTTTTTTCTTTCTTGATTTTGATGGCATCATCCTGTTTTTGTTGCTAAATTACAAGATTAAATTACCTCTTGATAAACTGTTGAAATATTTGTTTTGACCGGATGGGCTGCGCGCGTATATATTTTATCTTTGCACCATGCAGGAAACCATTCTTATTCTCGATTTCGGCTCCCAATATACGCAGCTTATAGCACGCAGAGTGAGGGAGTTAAATGTTTATTGCGAAATTCATCCTTACAACAAAGTTACCGACATTGACGAAAATGTAAAAGGGGTGATTTTATCAGGAAGCCCGTTTTCGGTGCGCGACGATGAGGCACCTGTTCCTGAGCTGACCAACATACGCGGAAAAGTTCCGGTATTGGGTGTTTGCTATGGCGCACAGTTTATGGCCCAGCATGAAGGAGGAGAGGTACTGCCATCGGAAATACGCGAATACGGCAGGGCTAACCTCGGATACATTGATCAGCAATGTGTGCTGATGAAAGGCTTATCGGAAGGCAGCCAGGTATGGATGTCGCACGGGGACACCATTTTAAAGTTACCGGAAAATTTCGTGAAAGTAACGAGTACGTCTGATGTGGAAGTGGCAGGTTATAAAGTCAGAGGTGAAAACACCTACGGTATTCAGTTTCATCCGGAAGTCTATCATTCGCTGGAAGGTGTTAAGTTGTTACACAATTTCGTGGTGGATATCTGTGGATGCTCCCAAAGTTGGACGCCAGATTCGTTTGTCGAGACGTCGGTGGCAACACTGAAGCAGAAACTCGGGAACGATAAAGTAGTTTTGGGGATCTCAGGTGGCGTCGATTCGTCAGTGGCGGCCATGTTGCTGCATCGGGCCATTGGAAAAAACCTGCATTGTATTTTTGTAAATAATGGCTTGTTGCGCAAGAATGAGTTTGACGAGGTACTCCATTCCTATAAGGATCTCGGGCTGAATGTAAAAGGTGTTGATGCTTCCGACCGTTTTCTGGATGCGCTGGAAGGAGTGGAAGAACCCGAAAAGAAACGCAAGGTCATCGGGGGTATTTTTATTGACGTATTTGACAATGAGGCTCATCTGATTGAAGATGTTAAATGGCTGGCACAGGGAACTATCTATCCTGATGTGATCGAGTCTGTTTCGGTCAAAGGGCCGTCAGCAACAATTAAATCACACCACAACGTGGGCGGCCTGCCCGATTTTATGAAGCTGAAAGTGGTGGAGCCGCTAAATTCTTTATTTAAAGATGAGGTGAGAAGAATAGGGAGAGCCCTTGAGTTGCCCTCGTTAATTTTAAACCGGCACCCGTTTCCCGGGCCGGGACTCGGCATCCGCATTATCGGGGCTGTCACCAAAGAGCGGGTCAGGATTTTGCAGGAGGTGGACCATATTTTTATCAGCAACCTGAAGAAATACAATCTATACGATGAAGTGTGGCAGGCGCTGGCTGTTTTGCTGCCGGTGCAGTCGGTGGGGGTGATGGGCGACGAGCGTACTTATGAAAATGTAGTAGCATTACGTGCCGTAGGCTCAACGGATGGTATGACCGCCGACTGGTCGCAATTGCCCTATACGTTCCTTGCTAAAGTCTCCAACGAAATCATCAACCGTGTAAAAGGTGTGAACCGGGTGGTGTACGATATCAGCTCGAAACCACCGGCCACGATCGAGTGGGAGTGAGGTTTGAAGTCTAAAGTATAAAGTTCTGAATTTGATGATGACCGATTGATGATCAAGACAGACTGCTGATGCCCCGAAAGCTTTTTGGGGCCGATGGAAGACTGTTAACAACAATTCAGTCATTAAAACCGTTCATTAAAAGGTTTCTTATATTTTTGATTGCATTAAGTCGCTAATTTATGATCAAAAGAATTTTTATTGCAGTTTTACTTTTCCTTTTTGCCTTTACAACCCAGGCACAGCAAAAGCCGGTTATCCGGAAATCCCAGGTGACAGATTCCAGGGATGGGAAGCAATATTATATCCATACCGTACAGGCAGGCCAGACGGTATATTCCATCGCTAAAGCTTACGAAGTGAGTGTGGATGAAGTTTTTTATGAAAACCCGGGCAGTAAAGAGGGTATATCAGCGGGGCAAAAGCTATGGATCCCAGTGATAAGCAAAGAAAATGAACTGAAAGAGGAAGTGAAAAAGGCTGATTTCGATTTTTTCTATCATATAGTAAAAAGAGGTGAAACATTATACGGTATTGCACGTGCCTATGATCTGACTCAGGCATCTCTTAGAAATGCTAATCCGGGACTCACAGAAAATCTGCGTGAAGGGCAGTTTATTAAAATTCCATCTTTAGTTACTTCTGGAAAAAATAGTGCGAATGAAGCCGAAAACCTCTCCATGGATCAGGTAAGTTTTAACCCGGATATTGAAGTGATCACGGGCTTCAGACATGAAGTAAAGAAGGGGGATACAACGGCAGGAATTGCATCCCTATATAAAGTGGATGTTGATAAGTTAAAAGCTGCAAATTATGGGTTGGGAGACTATCCGGAGCCCGGTGACAGGTTGAAAATACCGCAGGAGAAGAAAAAGGAAAAAAAACCGGAATATACCCGTTACAAAGTAAAAAAGAAAGAAACGCTGTACAGTATTTCGAGGCAGTATGGGCTGACAGTCGATGACTTGTTGCAAGTCAACAAAGGACTGACACATGATATTAGAGTGGGGCAGGTGATCAAAATACCAAAAAAAGTAGTTACCGACAAATACCTGACCTTTAACGTGCCTTCCAGAACAAAAATCAAAAAGGTAGCTAAACTCTATGGAGTGCCGGTATATGAGATAACAGATGCGAATCCCGGAATCAGTAATAAACTTTATCCCGGTGAATCAGTAAGGATACCTGTGGGTGATAAAACCATCACTTCTCAGGAAGAAATTACAGAGAATGAGCCTGCTGTTAAGGAAGAGCCAGCAGAGGAAGTGCCCGGTCATATATTTGGAAGAGATTGTCAAAAAAATCTGAAGCCCTCTAAAAAACGTGTATTTAAAATTGCACTTATGGTGCCCCTGTATCTTGAAGAGGTGGACAGCCTGGATGCATCGCGTTTTTTAAAAAGCGAGCACGATCATTTTAAACCGTTCCGGTTTATTAAGTTTTACGAGGGTGCTCTACTCGCCGTTGACTCGCTGCAAAAACAGGGTATGCATATCGAATTATATGTGTATGATGTGGATCAGAGCATCACCAAGGCAGCCAGGGCAATTCAGAATAAAGAGCTTAGATACATGGACATGATCATCGGGCCGTTCTTCAGCCGCAGCTTCGACCAGGTGGCGTTATTTGCCGGGAATTTTGGCATTCCTATTGTTAACCCGTTGTCATTTAGGGAAGAGATCATGCACAAATACCTTAGTGTGATCAAGGTAAAGCCGGGTGAAAAATACCAGCAGGAATTGCTGCAAAAACTTTTACGAACAGAATACTCCGGAGCGCAGGTTTTTTTAATTTCTCAAACAGCTTATAAAGCCGCTGATAAGTTAGTTGAATTACAAAATGCACTACGTGAAACCATGCCGCATGATGTAGCTGTTAGTAACCGAGAATTGTATGAACTTGGTGTGGATGTGGCGCAACGCGACGAGAACTACCAAAAAGGACATCCTGTTCCGGTATTTGATGTGGAGGAACATCAACTGTATCCTGATATTTTATCTGCTGATCCTGACGGAACTACTTTATTTGCCAACAGTCTTACAAGAATAAATTATTCTGTTGACAGCCTCCATCCTTTTTACCGTAAAGCTTCTGTGGCCAGAAAAAACGTGGTCATCTTGTATGGCGACAACAAGGCTTTTGTGATGGATGTTATGAACCGCCTGAATCAATATAGGGATACGTTTGATATACAACTGGTGGGGTTGCCTGTATGGGAGCGCTTTAACGGACTTAACCAAACCTTGTGCAGCAATATGAACCTGACTTATTTCTCTTCTTCGTATGTAGATTATGAGCAGGGGCAGGTTCAGGACCTGACCTATAAATTTCGCCGGAAGTTTAAAACCGATCCGGGGCAGATGGGCCTTACCGGCTTCGATGTAACCTATTATTTTCTTCATGCTTTGCTGTATCTCGGAAAAAGGTTCAATGCCTGTCTCCCCGAATACCCGATGACGATGACAAATAACACCTACCATTTTGAACAGACAGCTCAGGGTAAGAATTTTGAAAATACAAGCTGGAATATACTAAGGTACCGTAATCTGAGGTTGATTAAATTAAACCCCGGGTTTTAATCAGGCAAAAATGAAGATAAAATTACTACTGCTCGTATCGTTAATCCTGGTTTTCGGATCGTGTTCCAAGAAAACTAAAAAATCGTTTTGGGAAAATGGAAATCTAAAGTCGGAATTAACATACCAGGACGGTAAACTGAACGGGATATCGGTATGGTATTATGAGAACGGTCAGAAAGAACTGGAGGCATATTATAAGGATAATGTGCTTGACGATTCGTTAAAGCGTTGGTATAAAAACGGAATACCGGAAGCCGAATCTTATTACAAAAACGGAAAACTCGAAGGCTGCGCCGTGACATACAACGGATTTGGGTATAAAGTGTTGGAAGAGAATTACCGAAATGATACATTAACGGGCAAATATTATAAATACTATGATGATGGAGCCCCACAGATAGCCGGTGAATATCTGGACGGGCTGTTTCACGGTCGGTGGATTTATTACGACAACCATGGAAAGATTGTAGGCATGGGAGAGTTCGACAGAGGAAACGGGACTCAGAAAGCCTGGTGGCCCGACGGACAACTTAGACGGGAGGTGACGTATGTAAATAACCTGAAAAACGGTGCTGAAAAGTTCTACAACCAGAAGGGAAAGTTGGAGAATGTAGTTTATTACGAAGATGGCGAGCCCATAGATGTACCTTAAAAAAATACTCCCAAACAACATGATTCGGGAGTATGATAAATCAACTAAAAAATTAGTTGTGGAGAGTAAAAAATTTTAGTTAAGAGCAAACTTGATAGGAATATTGTAACTGACGCGAACTGGTTCTCCGTCCTGAAGACCCGGATCCCAGTCAGGCATATTACTTATCACCCGTACAGCTTCTGCATCGCATGCTTCACCAATGCCACGGAGTACCTTCACATTATTTACTTTGCCGGTTTTCTCAATTACAAAACTGATAAAAACTTTTCCGTGAACACCATCTTTTTTTGCCTGCTCAGGGTACGTAATGTGCTCAGATAAGTAGCTCATCAGGGCTTTTACTCCCCCGGGAAATTCGGGCATTACATCAACTAAAGTGTAAACCGAATCCGCGTCATCAATTACATAAGTACGTGTTAACTTGTGTTCTGACTTATTCAAGCTAAACTTAACGGGTAAATTATAGCTAACTCTCACTGCCTCACCGTGCTGGTATCCCGGAGTCCAGTCGGGCATTTCACTAACCACACGCAGCGCTTCTTCATCGCAACCCCCGCCTATACCTCTCAGTACTTTGGCACTATCCACAGAACCGTCTTTCTCTATAATAAAATTGATAAAAACGCGTCCTTCAACACCTTGATTTTTGGCATTTTCAGGATAATGAATGTTGGTGGACAAATAACTCATCAGCCCTTCCATGCCACCCGGAAATTCAGGATATACCTCTACTTCCGTAAAAACCTTGTTGGCTTCAGTATTTTCTTTGTCTGGACTTGAGCAGGCAAAGAAAACCACTGCAAACAGGGCGGTGATTAACAGTACGCCCAACCCGAAACGGAGCGGGCGTTTTGGTTTTTTCATCATATGTAACCTCCTTTTTAAAAGTGAATAACTAAAATTATGTGTCAATATATCTGTCGGTATAATTCCGGAGTGTTGTATCAATAAAGAATGATACGTTGCAAACACCGAATTGCCTGAAATCATACTCCTGTCAGCCAGATACTCATGATTATCTTTAATCCTATTGCGCAGCAGATAAACAAGCGGGTTGAACCATTGGAAAATAATCAGCACCTCGGTCAGGAGCAGGTCAAATGTGTGGCGCTGCGATATGTGCACTTGTTCGTGGGCTACAATCTTCTGGAGGTCATCGCTTTTCAGGAGTTCAGGATCAATAAATATCCATGTTAAAAACGAGTGGGTGGGGGAGTCGGGTACTAAAACGAAGGTGACTCCAAATTTTTTTAGTTGAACGGACTTACGGATAAGTACAGCAATCCGGATCAATCGAAACAAAAACCTTGAAATCAGAAAAACAACTCCTGAGAGATAGATAATCAGCAGCAGCATGCCCATCTGGTAGTCACCTAAAAACGACCCTGACCGGCTACCTGCCCTTATCACAACTTCTTCCAGGGTATAAACGGTTAGTTGTGTGTTCATGTTCATATCGGGCAGGACAGGAGTGTAAGAAATCAGTTGAGAGGCCGTAAAGCTGAAAAACGGAAGAAAGAGTGCCAAAACCACAGTGAGTAACAGATAGAATCTGTTGAAACGAAAATAGGCTTCTCTCCTTAAGAATAACTCGTAACCGGTATATAATACCGATATGATCAGTGTTGATTTTAGCAGATGCAGGATGAGAGAACTCATGTTGTTGTGTTATTTTTTCTTTTGTTCAATTTTTTCGTCAATTAATTTCTTAATCTCTTCCAACTCCTCCAGGCTGAGGTCTTGTTCTTTAGTAAAAAAAGAAGTCAGGGCCATGTATGAATCTCCAAAATAGCTTGACAGTACTCTTTTGAAATATGTTCTCCTGTATTCTTTTTTGGAAACAAGTGGGTAGTATTCATGGGCTTTTCCGTGTGCGCTGTATCCAACAAACCCTTTCTTTTCCAATATTCTTACAATAGTGGAAATTGTGTTGTAGGCAGACTTCGGTTCAGGTAACTTGTCGAGGATATCCCGCACATATCCTTGTTCCAGATCCCACAATACCTGCATCACCTGCTCTTCTGCTCTTGTTAGTTGTTTCATTCCGGATTTTATTAGTATAACTAAAGATTTAGTTAATTATTGCAAAGAAAGGAAAAAAATGTCGGGTGTCAAGGAATTAACTAAGAAATTAGTTAACTATTTAGAAATAAAAAAATTTCTATTTATTTTTAAACAATTACTTTTGCATTCGGAAATAAGTATACTTTTGCATTGTTAATTTATTAACAACATACGATTAAAAACATAAAACGTTCACAATTAAACTAATAGAACATGGACTTAAATAAAATAATGAACGACCTGGAAAAGAAACATCCGGGTGAAAACGAGTACTTGCAGGCAGTGCGCGAAGTGCTCGAATCAATCGAAGAGGTAGTGAATGAAAATCCGCATTTTCAAACGGCTGGAATTATTGAACGTATCGTTGAACCCGACCGGGTGTTGATGTTTAAGGTGCCTTGGGTGAGTGACGATGGAAACGTGGAAGTGAACCTCGGTTACCGTGTGCAGTTCAATAATGCCATTGGTCCGTATAAAGGTGGTTTAAGGTTTCACCCCAGTGTGAACCTGAGCATCCTGAAATTCCTGGGATTTGAGCAAATTTTCAAAAATTCTCTGACAACCCTTCCCATGGGTGGGGGCAAAGGCGGATCTGATTTTAATCCAAAAGGAAAATCAGACAAAGAGATCATGCGTTTCTGCCAGGCATTTATGCTTGAGTTATGGAGACTGATCGGCCCTGATACCGATGTTCCTGCCGGTGATATTGGCGTAGGCGGAAAAGAGATCGGCTACCTGTACGGTATGTATAAAAAATTGCAGCGTGAACATACGGGCGTTCTGACTGGTAAAGGACTGGCATGGGGTGGCAGCCTGGTACGCCCTGAAGCTACAGGTTTCGGAGCTGTATATTTTGCCCAGGAAATGCTGAAGACAAAAGGGGAGAGCTTTGAAGGTAAAACCGTGGCCGTTTCAGGATTTGGCAATGTTGCCTGGGGAGCCACAAGCAAGATCACTGAGCTGGGTGGTAAAGTGGTTACTATTTCCGGTCCTGATGGCTATGTACATGATCCTGAAGGAATTTCAGGAGAGAAAATCGAATATCTTCTGGAGCTGAGGGCTTCCAACCAGGATATTGTAGCTCCGTATGCCGATGAGTTTCCGGAAGCTACCTTCCATGCCGGCAAACGCCCGTGGGAAGTAAAAGTGGACGTGGCCCTGCCGTGTGCCACACAAAACGAATTAGATGAAAACGATGCAAAAAACCTTATAAATAACGGTTGTAAGTGTGTGGCAGAAGGCGCGAACATGCCGTCAACACCTGAAGCCGTTCATCTGCTGCAAAAAGCAGGCATATTGTTTGGCCCCGGGAAAGCTGTCAATGCCGGTGGTGTAGCCACATCGGGACTGGAGATGACGCAGAATGCCGAAAAACTGGCATGGACACGCGAAGAAGTAGATGCGAAATTGCACCATATCATGAAAAGCATTCACCAGGCATGTGTTGATCACGGACGGAAAGGTGACGGAACGGTCGATTATGTAAAAGGCGCCAACGTAGCCGGTTTCCTGAAAGTGGCCAATGCCATGATCGATCAGGGGATTATCTAAGAAAATCTTAAAATTAGATATAAAGCCCTTCCGGCAACGGAGGGGCTTTTTTAGTTTTATTGCCTCTACCTGAGATAAGTCGACAAAATATAAAGCTTTATTCTTATCTATTAATCATGTGACTGATCCATTTTTCGTTGTGACATTTTTTGGCAAATCCAAGTGGCAATAAAAGCTTCGATCAAACCCAAAGGAGCACCAAGTTGTACCAAACCATCCGGTAGCAAACCGAGGTTCCATAGCACAAGCCATAGCACGGCTAGAAATAAAAACCATGACAAGAATGTCGTTTGCCATAAATTGAATTTCCTGGAAAAGATAAATATGACAGTGGCAAATATAAATCCCCAGATCATCCAGATGATCATGTTGACAGGTTCTTGCGGCAATACAATTCCCATGCTTTTGTGTTGCTCGATCCAAAGCGGTTTAGCAAGGAATTCCCACCTTAAGGTCTCGGAAAGGTTGATCCATATTCCTGCCAGGAAAATAGGCAGGATCGTTTTTTTCAGATAGTTCATGTTGTAAAAGTTGTTATGCTATTTTAGCTGGTTTATTTTATGTAACTTTTTGTCATCACCTGCAGCAGCGAGTCAACCGTATGTTTTTTTCCGGGCAATCCGGCAGCTGACACCCACGTGCCATACATGGCATTGGGCAAAACGAGAAATTTTTTACCGAAATCTTCTTTATGGTCCAGCATCAATTTTTCCCTTTCAGAGAAATTCTCTGAATCATCATACAGGTCGCCTAAATTGTCTCCAGCCAGCAGCACGATTTCATAGTTCTCCGAAACTCTGGAACGTCGCCCTTCCTTGCTTGATTCGCCGTCACGCAACAGGAAGTGGTCTTCCGCAGCCTGCGGGAACCCCATTCTTCTGACATTTTCAATGGTGCCTGCTTCCACATATTGCTTCTTCCGGTTGGTAATATAGAAAACATTGAACCCCAGCGAATCGGCATAGTTCAGAAATTCCAGGGCGCCGGGTACCGGTTCCGCCACTGCCAGATTACACCACTCGGTCCACGATTGTGATGAGTACCCTTTATGCGCCAATATCATCTTTGCTTCGTAGGGCGAATTGTTAAGGATGGTCTCGTCGATGTCGACTACCACTGCCAGATTTTGGGCTTCCGGATGATCCGACCTTATCTCTTTGAGACGTTCTTTACCGATGTTGAATGCCTGAATGGCCAGTGCCTTGTACTCGGCAGCGTAGTAATTGTAAAGCGTGGCCATCAGCCGGTTATCTTCATTACTTTTTCTGGTTTGGCCTGTATCCTGCTGAACGGCGCACGAAGTAATCACCAGCATCACTGATATCAGTCCAAAAAGGACGGAGTTTTTCTTTATCATATTTCTTCAATTTTATCGTTCATATGCTCATTCTTTAGTTCAGAGCCATCGCCCAGCATGATACCGAGACTTTGTGTTACCGGCCTGCTTTCCAGAATGATTTTAATTACAATAGTAAGGGGGGTGGCAACCAGCATACCCACCGGTCCGAGGATAAACCCGAAAAAGATCATCGAGACAAAAACGATCAAAGGTGAAATCCCCAGGTTTCTCCCCATCAGCTGGGGCTCAATCACATTGCCAATAATTGTGTTGATAACGAGGTAGACGATGCCTGTGATTAGTATGCCCCAGGGGCCAAGTATCACAAAAGAAAGAATTAATGCCGGAATGGCAGCTATAAATGAACCGATACTCGGAATAAAATTTAAGATGAACGCCAGAAATCCCCAAAGAACCGGGAAATCAATCCCTATGATCAAAAGGGCAATAGTTATCGAAATACCTGTAGCGAGGCTGGTAATGAATTTAATGCCGAAATATTTTCTTAATCTTTTGATCGTGATGTCCGTACGTTCGGAAGACTCGGGTGAAACGAAACGCATCTTCTTACCGAACATTTCAGCTTCAAACAACATGAAAATGAATAAGATAAAAACGATTAGAAATTGGCCTATAGTGATACCGAATCCGGCAAAGAAGGTCCCAACCACAGGTAATATCTGCCCCGGATTTAATTGCTTGACCAAGTCATCGTCTGGGTTGATGAGGCCTTGGCTGACGAGCCATTCAGAGAGGTGCCCCAGAGCCGCTTCGAACTTTTGCTGGTAAAAAGGCAATCTCTCGACAAAGTTCTTGGCAGAAGAGCTGATGACCAACCCTGTTAATCCGACCAGGACGATCACAGCAATAATTATCAGAAATATTGCCAGGGTAGAAGGTATTCCTTTCTTTTTCAGCCAGGCCAGTGGCGTAAGGCTTACGGCTGTTAAAAGCATAGCAATCAGGATCATGTTCACGATCGAGCTGGCTTCTCTCAAAGCTGTTAAAGCGATGATTACGCCCATAGTGATGATCCAGAACCGCACGCCACCAATGTATTTCAGGTATTTCTCGTACTGAGATTTCATAAGATAAGACTAAGTTATAGTTGAATAACAGGGCATAAATTTAGCGAATTCATTTTAATGGCTGTCTGGTTGGCAAATCATTTACATCGCCTATTGTTTCACTACCTTATACACAGCCGTTCCCTCGCCCGAGATTACTTCGATGAAATAGACTCCTGCGCTGCCTTCAATCTGCAGGCTGACATGCTCACTTGCCGGTGTTCCAAAGTTGTTCACCAGGCGGCCGTCAGCAGCTCTGATATAAATTTGCATATCACGGTAATCTTCTCCAAGTTCCAGGCTGACAGCGCCTTTGGTAGGGACAGGATATACACGGGTATTTTGAGCGAAAGGAGGTTCGTTTACCTTATCGATGACCAGCGACACCCTGATTAGGTTGCCAAAAGGATTGTTGCCGTTGCTTATGTCGAAATCAAGTGTTTTTGTCACCGTATTGGAAACAAGGTCGTATGCGAACAGCGCGCCGTTGCCATATATTCCTCCCGTTACCGTTGTGCCATATAATCTACCGTCAGCACCCTCCAACAAACTTCCGTATGGGTCTGACCCGGTGGTTATGGCCTCAAAATCTATTTTTTTTGCGTAGATGCCGGTGGATGGATCAAATTCAAAAAGCGTTCCGTCACTGTTTATACCACCACGATAGGTCACCCCGTACAGTTTTCCGTTTTGAGCCTCCACTAAGCTCCCCTGGGGTAATCTTCCGTCATCATCATCTTGGTTAAAATCAACTTTTTTAACATAGGTGTCTGTGGCAGGGTCAAACTCGAACAGTACGCCGGAGTAATGCGAACCACCGATTGAAGTAAGGCCATACAGTTTTCCGTTTTCGGCCTGGATAAGTTCGCCATAGGGATAACGACCGTCTTCTTCGCTGAAGTCCAGCTTTTTGGTATAGGTATCTGTTGCCGGATCATATGTATAGAGTACACCAACACCGTTGAGGCCTCCCTGGTATACCAACCCATAGAGTATTCCATCGTTGGCCAGCAGCAAACTGCCGTATGGATTGCCTCCGTTGTTGTCTCCGTCGAAGTCCAGTATCACCGTGTACGTGCTTGTCGACAGATCGTAAGAGAAAAGCACCCCGTAATCATTGACCCCTCCTTCTGAGGTCATCCCGTACAGTTTGCCGTTATCGGCCTGTATTAAATTACCGGTTGACGTACCTCCGTTTTCCCAATTAAAATCCAAAAGTTTGGTATAAGTGGATGTAAACGGATCGAAAGCAAACAAAACACCGTATAATGCCGTTCCTCCCGTCTCGGTCACTCCGTATAATTTGCCGTTATTGGCCTGTAACAGGCTGCCATAAGGTTCACTGCCATTAACTGATTCGTTAAAATCCAGTATTTTCGCGAAGTTGTTCGTTCCGGTTTCAAATTCGAAGAGTGTACCGTTATGAGCTGTTCCACCCCTGTTTGTCATGCCGTACAGTTTGCCATTGGTTGCTTCTGTTAAGCTCCCCAGTGGATTTCTACCTTTGGCTGTATCTTCAAAATCCATAATGTTCGTAAGCACACCGCTTTCGGTGTCATATTTAAGTAGTGTTCCTCCGCCGTAGGCACCTCCTATTTTAGTAAGGCCGTACAATTTCTCACCGGGCAATTCGATGAAGCTGCCCGATGGCTGGCCACCTGTGTTGCTGTCGAGGTCCAGTTTTTTAACGTAGGTGCCGGTAGCCGGATCCAATTCGAACAGCACGCCGTGGTCAACCGCTCCGCCATATTTAGTCATCCCGTATATTTTTCCGTTGGAGGCCAGCATAAGCCCTCTCGGATTTTTTCCGCTTGCCGCTTCGAAGTCCCTGATCTTTGTATAGATGTCTGTTGCCGGATCGTAGGAAAACAAGACCCCTGCGTCATCGGAGCCACCCCTGTTTGCTGTGCCGTACAGCTTGCCGTTTCCGGCTTCAATCATACTGCCTAAAGGGTGTTCGCCGTTGTTGGCGCCGTCAAAATCCAGCTTCTTTGTAAAGGTAGTGGTAGCCGGGTCGAATTCGAAGAGTACACCTAAGTCATTCATGCCCCCTTCGTCGGTCAATCCATACATTTTGCCGTTGGCAACTTGCACTAGGCTGCCGGAAGGGCGACTTCCGTTGGTGCCATCAAATTCAAAAAGCTTTGTAAACACGCCGGAACCCGTTTCATAGCTAAAAATCACGCCATGATCGTCGGTGCCGCCAAATCGTGTCATTCCGTAGAGCTTTCCGTCGGCAGCTTCGATCAGGCTACCATAGGGAACCCGGCCGTTATTCGTTTTGTCGAACAGTATTTTTACCGTGTAGGCATTTGTAGCCGGGTCGAATTCGAACAAAATACCATAGTTCATGATGCCGCCACCTTGGGTCATACCGTAGAGTTTTCCGTTAGCAGCCTCGCATAAACGGGTGTAGGTGGGCATGTTTCCATCGTATTTAAACCACGAATACACCACGCTCTGGTATTGCCCGGTGGTATCGGTTTTAAAAATGCAGCCGGCGTTGTGTGCGCCGCCTCTCCTTGTCATCCCCCAGAACTCGGATGTTTGTGCCTGCAGGCTTGTGGTAAAAAGGAAAGTTGAAACAAGAAAGATACATAGTTTTGTTTTCATAAGGTTAAATTTTCCTGAAAGTTAAAAAAAATACACTAACTCCCCACATATAAGTCTGTGCGCACAGGCAGGTAATTGGATTGCTCCCAAATAACTATCCGTATGGTAGTAATACTTGTTACGGAAGTGCGGCAGCGGCTTATGAGCCCCCTGTTAACCAGTTACGAATCAATGCTTAATGATTAGCTTCTGAACGCTTCTTCCTTTATCC
>Ga0209013_10000256_pt1 | contig 46017 bp, 29 predicted proteins | sample Cruoilmetagenom2_FD_187291 | JGI IMG/M metagenome (GOLD analysis project Ga0209013, IMG submission 187291) | Oil polluted marine microbial communities from Coal Oil Point, Santa Barbara, California, USA - Sample 2 (SPAdes) (version 2) | ecosystem: Environmental > Aquatic > Marine > Oil seeps ...
CAAACCCGCTGAGGGAAAACTCGACATCACCCTGACCCCCCCAATCGGAACCCACGACACCCACATCACCCTGGGAGACCCCACAACCCACACCACAACACACCTCCCCATCACAAGCTGCACAAGCAGCTGCAACCCCAGCCCTCTCGTGCGTCTCGCCCTGTCCAAACAGCCTGAACAGCCCCGACAGCCCCGATGGAAAACCCGATAAACTGATCATCCCCTGTTCCAGCGGCTGCTCCACCGGCCCAGGCCCCTCGCTGCACACCCCACGAAAAACCTCCCGGAAAAACCGCCCCTTCGCCCTGGTACCTGAGACCCAGCCTCTGCCACCTGGCCCTGACACCCGCACGCTGCAGTACACGCGCACAAAGCCACCAAGGACAAGCACACGCCCGCACAATCCTGGACTCACCGAAAAAATCCACATAACGAACAGGCAAAACACGAAAAAAATGGCCGGCACACCAGATCTCGAAAAAAGTCCCCGCCCTTTTCTCTCAAGACGATTAGGGTGGGGGCGCCCCGCTGCCAACAACACGCGAAAAAAGAAAAACCAGCCAAAGAGCCCGTACCTAGAGGCGAGAAGAAATCAGGAGGATGATGAGCCCACAAAACACCCAAGACGAGATCACAACACAGCAAGACGACGCAGAAACCCTCGCCTGGGCAAAAAACCTCCCGCGCAAACTCGTCGGTGCCGACGTACTCCTCCGAAAACAAGATGGAACCGTTTTAATAGTAGATCCTTCTTACAAAGAAGACTGGGATCTCCCCGGCGGTCTTGTCGAAGCCGGAGAACCCCCCCGCCTCGCTGCAGCACGAGAACTCGGCGAAGAACTCGGCATCTTTATTCCTGTGGGAAAGCTCCTCTGTATCGATTGGACCCCACCCCGCCACTGCTGGGGCGACACCCTCACTTTTGTCTTCGACGGCGGCATCCTGAACGAAAACCAGATCGCCGACATCCGTCTCCTCGACGGCGAACTGCTCGACTGGTCCTTCTGCTCCCAGGACAAAGCATCCCGTCTGCTTCGCCCTTCCGTCTGGCGCCAAACCAACGCCGCCCTCACCGCCCTCCACACCGGACACCCCCTCTACCTGCACGACGGCCAACACGACAGCCAACACGGCACCCCCTGACCTACCCCGGCCCTTCCGTCCGGCGCCAAACCAACGCCGCCCTCACGGGCCACACAACCTGGATACAACACACAACTTTCAGCCCCGACAGCAAACTCCTCGCCACCAACAGCAAAAAGGAAATTCTCATCTGGGAAATTCAGGACGGGAGCACCCTTGCCCCCTCCTAGTGGTTTCTTCCTGGGGCAATGATCCGGGAAGAACTGCTTTTCCCGCTAGGGAACACCTCTCCCTCACCCCCAGCTCTTCTTGTCTTCCACTCGCAACGCGGTGGACTACTTTTCGCCAGCATGCGCGCGAGTAGGTTTCCCGCGAGAAACCGTTTCCTTCAAAAAACGGTGCCCAATAGCGGCGTGCAACAACCGGGTGCCAAGCGGCGCCACGCACACCGGGTTCTCCTCGGCAGCCGCACAAACCTGTGGGGCTGGGCTTTTTTCGCCAGGTCAGATGTGCGTGGTCCGGTGCTTCGGGTACTCGGGTGCTCGGGTGTTCCCGGGGTGTCACGGGTCGAGGTAGGTTACCGCCGGGCGCGACCAGGCGCGCCAAAACCACCTGGGGGCATGGCTCCCAAGGTAGGGTACGGAGTAAAGACGCGGCCCGAGGGCAGCCCCCTCGGGCCGCGCGAGTTAGACGGTGATGTTGTAGAGCTCGGCGACGTTGTCGTGCAGGATGCGGTCGATCGCGTGCTCGGAGAGGTCCTTGGTGTGTTCGGCAAGGAGTTCTTGCGACCAGGGCCAGGTGGAGTCGCTGTGAGGGAAGTCGTTTGCCCACATGAGACGGTTCACGTTGAGTTTTTCGGCCATCTGGAAGGCGATCCAGTCGTCCTGGAAGGTCATGTAGATGTGCTCTCTGAAGTAGTCACTTGGCATTTTTTCAAGTTTCTTGACGCTCATCCACTCCCCGTGCCGCCTGTAGGCGTGGTCCATACGGTAGGCGTAGTGTGGGGCCCAGCCGGCATCGGCTTCCACGCAGACAACCTTGAGCTCGGGCACACGGTCAAAGACACCGCTGAAGATGAGCACACCCATAATGTCTTGGTTCGCACGGATGATGCGGACGAAGCCGTTGATACGGGGGCCGCGTACTGGGCTGGTGTCACGGGTGGTCAGGACGTGGAACGAAGGGGGCAACTCGAGCTCGATACAGGCCCGCCAAAAGTCGTCGTATTCCGGGCTGTCGTAGTCGGCATAAGTGGGACTGCCTGGGAGCATCACGCCCTTGAAGCCGAGTTCTTTCAGTTTGAAAAGGTCTTGCACGCCTTCTTCCGGGGAGCGCAGCGGGGTTTGGCCGATGCCGAGCAGACGGTCGGGGTGGGCGGCGCAGTATTCGGCCATCCACAGGTTGTAGGCGTCCATGCAGGCTTTTTTGTAGTCCACGTCACGGTGGTTACAGATCTGCATGCCTACAGTAGGGTAAATGACTTCGGCGTGGATGCCGTCACGGTCTTGTTCGGCGAGACGGGCGTTTGGGTCCCAGCCGCCTGGATGCAGGTCCTCGAACCTGCCCTTCATGATGCTCATTTCGCTTGGGTCTTGTCCGGCAGCGGCAATCAGGCCCATGAAAATCGGGACCTTCATGCCCGGGATCTCATAGACCTCTCCCATATTGTCGTCTTTCACGACAAAGGGCGCGCGGTCTCGGTATTTTGGGTCGATGCGATCAATGAACACGTTTGGTGGTTCAGTCACATGGGAATCTGCGGAAATAATTGTCTCAGGCATTGGTTCCTCCCTGGCCTTTTACTCTGTGTGCCTGTACGCCTTTAGGTCGCTCTGTCTCTCCGGAAAAAATTGCTCGTGCGAAGCTGTGCCCTTGCCGGAAACCAGGTCGGGAAGCTCCCGAGCCGTGATGGTCCGGCACTCGTGCTTGGGCTGACCTGGGTTTCTCAAACCCCGGGTGTGCGCACAGCTTCAATCCCGGACAAAGTCCTGTGCCAAACCCTGCATGCAGTCCTGCGCGCGGCCCTGTGTTAAGCCAAAGACGCGATAACACGTTCGCGCGCTCCTGCATAGTCGGCTTTGCCGTTCGGGCCGCGGCCAAGGGACTCGACCACAAGGATGTGTTTAGGGGCTTTGTAACCGGCGATCTCGCCTTTCACATGGGCAATAAGTTCGCTGTTTTCGGCTGAGGCACCGGGAGCAAGGGTGACCACAGCAGAAATTGCCTGCCCAAAGCGTTCGTCGGGGATACCGACGACGGTGGCGTCCGTGACTGCAGGGTGGGTTTTCAAGGCTTCTTCAACTTCTTCAGGGAAGACTTTTTCACCCCCGGTGTTGATGCACACAGACCCACGACCGAGCAGGGTGATGGTGCCGTCGGCTTCGACTGTGGCGTAGTCGCCGGGCACCGAAAGGCGCTCTCCCTCGATCATAAGGAAGTTGGCGTCGGTTTTTGCCTGGTCTTTGTAGTAACCAAGCGGCATATAGCCGCGTACTGCAACTTTGCCGACTTCGCCGGAGCCAGGCTCGACTTTGCGACCATCGTCGGTCACGACAAGAGCGTTCTCGCCGAGGCTGAACTTGCCGGTCGAGGCCTTCCCGCCGGAGGCAACAGAAGTGCCAATGCCGTGTGCTTCGGTCGAACCAAGCACGTCAATCATCACGAGGTGGGGCAGATGACGGGCAAGGCCCTCTTTCACTTCAGCGCTCCACATGACGCCGGCAGAGACGAGCATCATGAGCGAGGAAACATCCCATTTGTCGGGGGTTTCGTCGAGGGCAGCAAGCATGGGGCGAGCGAAGGCGTCGCCCACGATCGCCATAGCCGTGACCTTTTCACGCTCGATTGTGCCGAAGAGCTCGTTCACATCGAAGTGCCTACCGGCGAGGGTCGCGACACGTCCGCCGAGGTTCAGCTGGGTGAGGGAAAACATAAAACCGGTGGCGTGCATGACGGGGGAGCCAGGCAGACCAACAGGTTTTATCGGGCTTCCTCCGACCCGGGCAGCCACAATATCGAGGTCTTGTTCTGTGGGGTCACCGTAGGCATTAAAGGCGCAGTACTGGTCGTGTTGGCGCCACATCACGCCTTTTGGCATGCCAGTGGTGCCGCCGGTATAGATCATGATAAGGTCGCTGCCGTCGCGGCCCCAGGGAGCACGCGTGCGACTTGTCGTGGAAGCCGTGGCTTTTTCGTAGGGTATTGCCCAGTCTGGGCAGGCACCGCTACCGTCATCCACCCAGATCCAGGTATGCACATCCGGGACTTTTCCACGAATCGCGTCAACCCGGTCTGCAAAGACCCCATGGAACACCACAGCCACGGCGTCGGCGTTGTCCCACAGGTAGACAAGCTCATCTTCGCGGTAGCGATAGTTGGTATTTACCGGCACGAGGCCCGTTTTCAAACAGGCAAAAGTGGTTTCAAGATATTCGGGACAGTTGTAAAGCATCATGGCCACCTTGTCCTGGTGGCGCGCGCCAACATCGAGCAGAGTTTGGCCGATGCCGTCAGCTCTTTGATCGAATTCTCGCCAGCTGAAATGACGGTCCCCATGTGACAAGGCAAGCGCATCGCCTTGCAAGTCGGCAATGGTCTCCCACACGTCAGCGTAGATCCACTCGCTCATTATCCCCCCGTTGTCCTCCGGCAGACAGGCGTGTCCTTGCTGTCTGCAATGCAAAGAGCCCGACTGGCAGAACCTTTGCAGATCCTTTTCCTGTTTTTTCAGGCTTTACAGCACCTGGGCCTATTCCTGAGCATGCGGATCACGCTGGTCATGTGAGTTGTGTTGTCTGTGCAAGGCCACATCTCGCGCCCAACACAGACAACACAACTCACTACAAACTCAAGGGTGTGCCGTTGGTCGGTCTGCTCTCGATCCTTCTTACAGAACCCAACAAACCGACCAGTGCGGTCATGTCACAATCACATCACGATCGAGGCGCGGGTCACTTTGCCGGCGTCCTGGTCCTCAAATGCACTGTTGATGTCTTCGAGGGAATAATCCACGAGCATCTGATCGAGTGGGAGTGTCTCGAGGTTGCGCTCGAGAAATTGCACAGAGTTGTGCAGGCTGACTGCGTCATAGGCGGCAACGGCCTCAATGCGCAGGTTGCTTGTCACGAGCCCCCCAGCGTCAATCTCGACAGGGCTGCCCGGGTAAAAGGTGCCAATCTCGAGGTAACGCCCTCCGAGGCCAAGCATGCGCAGCCCCTCTGGGATAACCTGGCTACGACCCACGAGCTCACACACCACGTCGGCGCCGTATCCGCCGGTGAGTTCTTTCACCTGGAGGATGCGCGCTTCGGGAGTGTCGTGCACGCGAAAGTCCACAATGTCGTCAGCGCCCATGCGACGGGCAAGGTCGAGACGGTCATCAATGCCATCTACCACAATGACTTTGCCGGCACCGCGCTGTTTCGCGACAGCGGTGGCATACACGCCAAGGCCGCCGGCACCCTGAATGACCACATTGTCGCCGACGTTCACATGCACACGCTCAAGTCCGTACACAACCTGGGCGAGGGCACAGTTCACCCCGGCCACCATGGTGTCGGTTACCTTGTCCGGCACTTTGTAGACGGCCATTTGTGGGGTGACGTAGAAGTAGTCGGCGTAGGCGCCACGAAAGTACGGGAACTTGTTGGGCTTGCCGCGCAACACCTTAAAGGAGTGGGGACAGGCCGCAGGCATGTGCCGTACACAGGTACGACAGTGCATGCATGGGGCAAAGTACTGGTAGACAACTCGGTCGCCTTCAGCGAGAGACTGTCCGGCCCAGTCTGTCGTCACGCCTTCCCCAAGGGAATGCACGTAACCGGTCATTTCATGGCCGATCACCCTGCCGTCAGGGCGGGCCATCGCGCCAAGCCAGCCATCACCCCGCCAAATATGCAGGTCGGAACCGCAAATGTTGGCACGGGTAATCTTGACGACCAGGGCGCCGGCTTCGGGATCGGGCACGGGAAGCTCAGTGATCTCCATCTGCTTTCCCGGCCCAAAGAAAAGGGCAGCACGCCCTTTTTCACTCATGGGCTCTCCATTCCCCCTACACGTGGAAGCACCTTTGTCGCGAACTCTTCGATTGTCCGCTTCATTGCGTCGTTCTCAATCAGCCCGTTGTAGCACCATGCGTACATCCAGGTCACAGGGAGGCGCTCCTTCAGGTGCTCAAGCTGTCGGGTGACCGTATCAACCGTGCCGACGAGAGCCATGCTGTCGTTCATCATGTCGGGGTATTCCCCGGTCTCAGGGTGAGGCAGGCCCTTGTCAAAGTTGAAGGGGGCAAACCAGGCCGTGTTGCAGTACACGGGACCGTCCAGCCAGATCTTCATGGCCTCTTCGTCTGTGTCTGCGATCACAATGTCGCGCAGCACGCCAATGCCCTCACCGCGCGGCTTGCCTGAAACTTCGGCATACACATCAAAGAGAGCATTTTCTCGCACAGGGTGCAGGGGAGGCAGAATCGGGACCACGCCCTGCTCGGCACACCAGCGGATCGACCGCTCCGAAGAGGCAAAGGGCTGGAAGATGGGCGGGTAGGGCTTCTGCACAGGTTTGGGCACCACGCCAAGCTGCTTGATCACACCATCTTCGGTGCCGGCACCCCACTCCAGGCTGGCCTTCACATCCCAGGGAGTTGGCCCGGCAGGCACGCTCCAGTACTTGCCTTCGTGGGAGAAGATCTCTTCTGTCCAGGCCTTCTTAATAATGGTAAAGCACTCTTCAAAGGCAGCGCGGTTCGCGTCGTCAATCGCGTCATGCTCGTAGGGAGTCGCCCCGTGAATCTCGTGTACTTGCTGGGCCATGGTGTCGACCCAGCGACGCTGATAGCCACGGGCAAACCCCGCGTTGGCCCGCCCACCGCTCATATGGTCCAGCATGGCGATGTTTTCGGCCACACGAATCGGGTTTTCGGCAGGGAGCACAATACCAAGCTGTCCCACACGCAAACGTTTTGTTTGCATGGCAATGTACAAGCCGAGCATCACCGGGTTATTGGAGAGTTCGAATCCTTCAACGTGAAAATGGTGCTCGGTGAAACTCATCGAGTTGTAGCCAAGTTCATCAGCGAGAATGGCCTGATCAGAAAGATCACTCAGCATTTTGTCGTACAGGTCACCTCGCGTGCCTGCCATACCGCGTTCGATTTCTTCTCGGCTTCCAATCGATGGAAGGTAGAACAGTGATATCTTCATTGAGGTCCTCGTTCTTTGATGGCCTGTTCAAGAGCCGCAGCAAGTGCCTTGGCAGCGGACTGTCCTATCTCTTCGGCGCTTCTGCCAAAATCGCCACGGAGCGCTTCAGCAGCAAATGCACTGGACTGGACAGCGAAAATATCTTCCAACCATGAGGGAGGGTGTCCAACTCCACCTTTGCGCTGCCACGCAGCAAAGGCAAGACGCTGGACAAATTCACGCCGGTTCGCCCGGCGCGACACGGCAATACGGAAGAGCTCAGGAGGTACATCGTCAGATAAGGCAAGTTCCCAGTAGACACGCCCGTGACGCAGGTTCATACGGTGCACCGCGGTCATGGCCTGCACGAGCCATTCCCCCACATCGCCCTCGTTCAAGTGCGGAATGTGTTCCTCGTAGCTCCGCATACTCGCTTCGAGCGCAGCAACAAGGAGGTCCTCTCTTTTTGGAAAATAACGAAAGACAGTACGACGACTTACCTCTGCAGCATCCGCGACTTCTTGGACCGTTGCCCTCAGACCACGATCAGCAAGCACGCGGCGCGTCGCACGCAGTATCCGTTCGCGCGTCGCCTGCGGCGTCGCGTGCGATACTGCGTGCGACCCTGTACTCTTAAATAAAACGTCTGGACCGTCAGAGACCGGCAAGACGCCATCCACGGTTACCTCCGCAGCAACACGCCGGGGGCAACCCCTTCGATGTCCACGCCGTCACGACGTATTTGTGTGCCGCCGATCCACATGTGCTCGACTCCGGTGCTCTGCACAATGAGACGGTCGGCACCCGCAGGAAAGTCGTACACACGCTCGGCATCTTTCGCCCCCACAGTCTCAGGGTCAAAAGCAACAAGGTCCGCGATATAGCCCTCACGAATGAACCCACGTCCTTCAAGACGGAAGATCTCGGCAGGCTGACCGGCAAGACGCCAGACTGCTTGCTCGAGCGAGAGGGTTTTGCGTTCACGCACCCAGTGTCCCAGCAAGTAGGTAGAGAAGCAGGCGTCGCAAAGCTGGCTGGCATGAGCACCTGCATCGGAAAGTCCGAGGACGGTATTGTCAAGCCCCAGCAAGGACGCGATTTCTTCTTCGTCGTCGTTCAAAAGCACCACAGTAAAGCGGGTCTTGAGATTGTCATCGAGAGAAAGCGTACACATGAGCTCAAAGGGGGCCACACCCCGCTCTTCGGCGAGTTCACCTACGGTACGACCAATAAGGTCCGGATGCGCTTCCGACTCGGAAATCGCCATTTTGGGATAGCGACGCCCCCACATCATGTCGACTTGAGGTGCGGCTTCGGCGCGCCATTCAGGGTCGGCGTAAATGTCGGATCGTTCCTCACGCGGCACCGCAAGGACCTTTTGGATGGCAGCGAGTGGCGCAATCGGGAAAGGATCCTCCAAAGCCACTTGCATGACAAGCGGACGGCAGGCAATCTGCGGCCAGATCTCTCCGTCCATTTCGGCAATCTTGTTCGCGATACTGGTAGCCGTCCCTGGCTTGCCCAAACCAGCGAGTAGAGCTGTCCAGGTCACCGGCTTGTTCTGCTTAACGGAAAGCTCCGACATCTGCTCGAAGCCAAGCCCGGGACCAGGCGTAATCTGCATGATGCTCTCGTCGACATCGCCAAGAGCATCGGCAATACGGAAGACTTCGTCTGTCTCTGCCAAACGACTCGGTACAGGACGACCGCCTGCCCCCGAGTGTGTGGGAGACTTTGAAGTGGCAAAGCCGAGCGCTCCCGCAGCAAGGGCTTCAGCCACAATCTCGCGCATCTGCTCGATTTCGCTGTCTGTCGCGGGACGCTCTATCGCATCATCACCAAGCACATAGAGACGCAATGGCGTGTGCCCGATCATGGCCCCCACATTGAGGCGTTTCGGGCGCCGGTCAAGACTGTCGAGATACTCAGGAAACGTCTCGAAGTCCCAAGGGATGCCGGCTACAAGGGCATCCGCGGACATGCCTTCCACATTTTCCAAGGTGTAGGCAATCATTTCGCGGTGTTCAGCGCGGGTTGGCGCCACCCCAAAACCGCAGTTTCCCATGACAACGCTCGTCACGCCATGCCAACACGAAGGCGTGAGGTCTGGGTCCCAAAGAACCTGAGCATCATAATGAGTGTGGATGTCAATGAACCCAGGTGCGAGCGCAAGCCCCTCCAGGTTCACCTCTGGAATGTCGGGATCTGCTGCAATCTCCCCGACTTTTTCGATACGGCCATCTGCCACAAGAACGTCAGCTCGGCGTGCAGGCGCACCTGAACCGTCAAGCATCTGAGCACCTCGTAGCACAAAGCACGCGGCTGCAGTTTCTTCTGCCGGCACTGTGATCCCCCTTTTCTCACCTGTGCGAGCACTCCTGTCACTGATGAGTGTCACATGCACAGACACAGGTGTCAACGTCACATCTCAGGCATGACACGTGAACTCCTCACAGAAGCGTAGGCCGGTTCTTCGTGTCTTTACCCTGCAGCATCTCCCCCGCAAGCTGTCCGCGATTGTTCCCAAGGTTTGCTGCCATTTCCCCAACCCAGGGCAACCCATTCGTCCCCCGTCCTCTTCTCCGGTTTTCCCCCTCTTGCACAGCACTTCTTGCGCGCCCCTCAGACACTCCTGACAACGCGCCCCTCAGGCACCTCCCGGACACTTCTGCACGATGTCCTCGACAGAAAGGGGCCCGTGCGCGATATGATCCGCGCACAGTGGAGGACGGGGGCACGCTGCAAGGCATAGTGAGATTACTTCCCGAGAAATTCCGGAGCACGTTTCTCGAAGGAAGCCCGGATGCCCTCTCCCGCGTCTTGGGTTCCCATGAGTTTTGCCTGCTCAGTAAGCTCATGGTCGAGCGCTGCCCGCACTCGCTCTCCGAGCCCATCCCGCAAAGTACGCCGCACTGCCGACACGGCAAGAGGCGCGGCAGCAGCAATCTCCTCTGCCAAAAGAATCGAGGCTTCTCGCACTTTCTCGCGCGGGACGCATCGGTTTGCGAGCCCCATTGTCAATGCCTCTTCTCCATACACACGCCGGCCTGTCAAAAGCAGATCAGCAGCCATGCTCTCTCCGACCAGCGCCGGCACGGTCACGCTCATGGCAAACCCCTGGTGAATGCCGAGACGCACAAAGTTCGCCCAAAAATAGGCTTCGGGGCACGTGACACGCAGGTCTGCCGCAAGCGCAAAACCCATGCCACCCCCAATCGCCCCACCATGCACGGCTGCAACAAGTGGGATCTCGGCTTCAAAAACCCGGATCGCCTCATCGTAAAAAGAGCGGGCACCCCCACTAAAACCCCCGGCAGCAGCAGCCTCGTCGCTGCTGCTCCCCGCAGCAGCAGAAAAGTTCGCACCGGCGCAAAAAGACCTGCCACCGGCAGCCAGAACCGCCGCCCTGCACGTATCGTCCGCAGCAAGCTCCTCGAGCGTGTCCGCCACCTGTCCCAACACCACAGGGTCAACATAGTTATGGGGCGGTCGTTGCATCTCTACTACGGCCACATGCCCTTTGCGCTCTACGCTGACAGCGTCCCGTTTCGTCCCCTCAACCACGGCTCTGCCCCTTTGTTTCACGCGCGCCTTCCGGTTGCTTCCTCCTGTTGCAGCACACTGCTCCGGCACACTGCTCCAGGGATGACATCTCGGACTCTGTACCGCGCTCCGTCTTTGCTCACACCCTACAAGTCACAACCCACAAGGAGGAATATCAAATGAGCGAGCATGATGTTCTACACACGCGTATCTGTGACATGCTTGGTATCGAGTATCCCATTCTTTCCGCAGGTATGGGATTTGTGGCGCGCGCGGAACTTGCCGCTGCAGTCTCGAATGCGGGAGGGCTCGGAGTGCTCGGAGGAGCCGGATTTACCCCGGAACAACTCCGTGCCGAGATTCAGAAAACACGGGAACTGACCGACAAACCCTTTGGCGTGGATCTCCTGCTCCCTGCACCAGGACAAGCCACGCGAAAGACCTCTTCCCTTCCGAAGAATCTCCCCAAGGATCTCCCCAGATCTTTTTCCATGGCTGAACCCCTGTCCGAGACGGGGTCCGGCGAGTCTCCCACTGCATGGGAAGAAGACACGCCTGCCCGGCACAGCACGGCAGAGCAGGCAGATGGTGCGCAAAAAAAACAAGCCGCGCCCGTAGTAGACCCATCCAAGTTCCAAAACGCGATCCAGGATTTGCAAGGAGAATTTGCCGTAGGAAAAGACGGCAAAATGGTGCAAGCCGAAGACCTCATGGCAATCGTGCTTGAAGAGGCACCGCCAGTTTTCGCCTCCGGACTCGGAAACCCAGGCCCTTGGGTGAGCGAGTTGCACGACCGGGGCGTAAAGGTTTTGTCTCTGGTGGGAAATGTGAAAAATGCCCGCCGTGTCGCGGACGCCGGGGTCGACGCGGTGATCGCGCAGGGAACAGAAGCGGGCGGACACACAGGACGGGTCGGCCTTGTCTCTCTCTTGCCTGCAGTGCTCGACGCGGTAGGACCAACACCGGTCATTGCCGCCGGGGGAATCTGTGATGGACGCGGCATCGCAACCAGTCTCTGGTTGGGAGCAGAAGCAGCCTGGATTGGCACACGCTTCGTTGCCTCCAATGAGGCATATGCCCACGTCAACTACAAACAAAAAATTACGGAAGCAGAAGAGGATTCCACGGTCATTACGCGTTCTTATTCGGGAAAAACCCTGCGCGTGATCCGCAATAGCTGGACACGTGAATGGGAAAAACGTCAAGACGAGATTTTGCCTTTTCCCCTACAGTTCGCAAACTCTGGCAGCGTCTATGTTGTGGCGCGGCGAGACGGCGATACCGAACGAGGCTCCATGCCATGCGGACAGGGTGCCTTCGCCATCAAAGAAGTACGTCCAGCAGGGGAACTTGTGCAGATGCTGGTGGCCGAAACGCGAGAAACACTTGCCCGCAACGCGGATCTTCGCTAAGGCAAAAAGACTGCAGGACAAGAGGGTCTCGCAAGCTCCGGACCTGAAGTTCCAGAGAGATCCGAGAAAACAGAAATCGCGAAACTCGCGAAGCTCATAGGAGAAAGGGGGCGGAACGCAGGCAAGATGCCTTCTCCGCTCTCTTTCTCCTCAACCTCTGTTTTCGAAATCTTCTTCTGTGATCCCCAGCATTTCTGTACTGTCAAATTCGTAGAGCGTACCAAGTTCCTTGTCCCCAGCCATGTCGATCAGGTTGTCAAAATCTTGCAAGCCATCCGGGTCAGGAACATTTGTATCCACATTTACACACACACCGCGAGAATACACATACATTCTGTCGGCCAGGCTCGTCACGCGCGGGGAAGGGTCAACCCAGAACACCCCAAACTTTTTCGCCTTGGTTTCTTTGCACAAAATTTCTGCAGCCCAGAGAGCGGTATCAAAGGCATCTGCAAACATACCGGGCTCAATCAGAAGAAAACGGGGCTGCAAAAGCAGAGAGCGAAGCAATGCGAGGCGCACATGCTCCACGGCATCAAGGGCAACCAAGGGAGCTTCCTGTAAAAAAGATAGGCCTGTTTCTGTCAGCAGGGCGCGCGCATCAACTTCAGCTTTCTCGACAAGTTCTCCCGCAAGCGATCCTGCTGCCACAAGATGATCGAGCACGCACGCTTCATTGTCAAAGGCCCCCTCCCAAGAAGGCCGTACTCCCAGGGTGAGAACAAGGCGGAGTCGCGCGCGCTTCAGCCAGCGTGGCCCAACAGAGCCAAGATCACGACCGAGCACAGAAACTTTACCGCTGGAAGGTTGTATTTCTCCCTGGGCAAGGCGGAGCAGGGTCCAACAGATGTCTTCAGGTGCCGAAAGAGAAACCACTTCTCCGGCCTGAACGGTGAAACACAGACCCTCATTATTCCGCGTGACATCAGCGGCAGCAAGAGAGCCAGTTTGCACTTGTGTCATCTCAAAGACCGCGCCCGGTCTGGAACGCAGACGCACCAGACACTCCCTCACAATACCGGTAAACAAGAGTTTTCACCTTAACAAAACCCTGGCTTTTTTTCAGTGAAGAAAAAAAAATCACCAAGGAAAAATCCCTTGTCAAACGGAAAGACACAGGAAAAGAAACTCGCGGTAACCCACAATACAGCTCCTTCCTCGCACGGAAAATACCATACTCTGCGTCTCCTCGTGTGACTGCCCACTTCAGATATGGTATACTTGTACACCTAGCAGGAGGAGGAGAGTCTGCATCGACCAAAGACCTTCGATTTCAGACCACCAACTCCCCCACTTGCATTGTCCACCCCACAGAGAACCCTCCACCTATACGCATCTTCCCTGCCGAATCTTTACACCACACAGGACGAGCTGTTAAAAAAGCCCACACATGAGCATGCCAAGCGCAAAAATACGCACCCTGCCCGGAAAACAACGAAAAAAATGGCTGCGTTTTTTCTCATCCACACTTTCTCGCTTCCAGCGTGTACATCTCACTCCCATCAGCTGGAAACGTTTCACGATCGCGGCCTTGGGAATCGGTCTCGGAGGAACCCTCCTATCCGGTGTCCTGATTCTCAACCACAATCTCAACGCTCCATACACTGACACACTTGACGAAGTGTTTCGAGACCTGTACAAGATCAATGAAACCAACCAAAAGGAAGTCCGTGTCCTCCAGGGAGACCTCAATGGCTGGATGACGACACAAACCCTCGAGCCCCTCCCCCCTGACGCGCAGTTACGTGCGATTGTGATGGACTTCCTGGAACTCCACACGGCGTCCGGCAAAAAAGAATCCGTGCTCTTACTGAATGAGAATTGCCCCTCTTCTCCCGCTTCTGCCGCTTGCCGAAGCACACGCACGGGCACCATCACACCGAGAAAAATGGGCAGCAGAACCACAACTGGGAATCTGACACCCCCACCTCAGGCTGCATCGGGCACAGGATCCACCACAACCACACGACTTCCCTCACTCACGCTCACCCCACAAACTGCCCGATCTCTCGGTGTCGTCGCAGGCGATACGCTCACCGTGCAGGGAGGCCACACGGCCATTGTCGCGGGAATTAGCGCTCCACCCGAGATCACAACCATCAACAACGGATGGACAGCTGTTGCCTCCACACAAGATGCTGCAGCCTTGCTTGGTCATCCCAACCAGGTGCGTCTCGCGCTTGTGGACACAGAGTGGGCAGAGACCCAGAAAAAAGAAATACCCCACACAACAATCTCAAAGATCTCTGCTTTTCAGCTGCCCGCTCCCCCGGTCTTACAACACATCCAACAATTACTCATGATCACCGCCATCGCGGCTTCTTTCATGGGCACTTTGCTGGGATCTTCGGTTCTGATGGCAGAAACAACAGAGAAGTTCCGCATTTTTACCATCGCCCACATACTGGGAACACGAAAACTTTCCCTCATTCTTGGACGCATTGCCGAAGGAGTGGTCATCGGCATCATAGCGCTGCCTTTTACCCTGTTTGCAGGGCATCTTCTTGGAACCACTCTCGCCAGACACTTCGGCATGTCACTGCTCGGTCCCGCAGGAGTACACCATCACGCGACTTCCTCTTTGCTGCTCCATAGTTGGGTGGCGATCATCACATGCTGTCTCGGCGGACTCGCTGCAACAATCACTCTCCCCAATCTCTCCCCTACGGCCCAGTCTCAGTATCTCAGTCCCACCTACTATCTCTACCGAGCGAAACCGCTACGCGCAGCCTGGGGGATCGTGCCGCTGCTTGCGATCGGCACCGCGCTTGGCCTCACCTGGCTTGTCGGGGAAAAGAGCCTGACACAGGAGCTGGGCTTGAGTGCCATTCTTCTTCTCAGTATGGGAATCACTGGAGCAACAATCATCTATGGCCCTCGTCTTGCTTCCTTTACCCCACTCATCGGGCAGCGAAAACGCTTCTTTGTCGCATCGATTCTCCTGCAAGCAGATCTACAACGATCACCCTTGCGCACAGGTGTGACGCTTGCGATCCTCGCAGCAGGAGTCATTACTTCGACGAGTGCAAGCTCTATGGAAGCAGGCATGCAGCGCTCCATACGCGAGGAAAACTCACTCGTCATGTCCGACACGAATTTGCTCGTACTCGGCAAAGAAATCGGTGATCAGATCGAAGGTCCGCTTTCACCCGAAGTACTCGAAGCTTGGCGACAAGATCCACGCATTGGGATAGTCTCGGTGCGTTCACAAACCGTCCTGCAAAAGTTTCTGACGCTCAATGGCATGGAACCAGACGGGCTTTTCATGAGAAAAGGCTTTGAAAACACTTTGACACCAGAAAATCTCTTGGAGATTTTCGGCAACACAAGAACACCTCACGCAATCCTCACGCCTGCTGCCGCCCAACAACTCTCCGTGCGCAAAGACGACACTTTCTCCCTGCCTACACCCCATCACGGAGAAATCGAGTTTATCGTAGCCGAAATAATTCCAGCGAGAGCTGACGATCTCGGCTTGGGAAAAATCGTGAGCATCAACATTGAACTCGCCGAAAAATATTGGAATACACCGACGACAACGGCCATCCTCAGTCCTGCCCCAGGCGTGACAGAAGGAGAATTCCAGGAAGCGGTGGCTGTTACTCCCGGCTTGCGAATCTATGACAACGCAGGATTTCTCGCAGCTTCAGAAAAAGCTTTCGCGAAATTCATGCGTCCCTTCCACGCACTAAGTTGGGCACTTGCTCTCATTTCCTTTGCAAGTGTCGCGAACATGATCGTCTTAAACCTCATTTCATGTCAGCAGGAACGAAGCACAATGAGAAACTATGGGCTGTCAGTACACCTTGAAACTGCTATAATTCTTCTCAATGCTCTCGTACTGGGCGGAATAGGGGGAATCATCGGAATGGTTGGGGGAATACTGCTCACGGGAGCTTTCACGCTCACAGGACCAGTGTTTCTCACATTTCGTCCCCATTTTGCATTGCCTGCACTTTCTATGGTGACAGCCTTTCTTGTCGGGATGAGTGCTGCCCTCTGCGGAGCACTGATCCCCATCTTGGAAGCAAAAAAACTCCGCTCGGTACTTGATGTCCCAATATCGGAATGAGGTACTTCATGACTCCACGGACGGAGACCGCAAGCGCTTCAACGGAAACAGATGTGTCGCATGGAAGCGACGATCAATTTGTTTTCAGCCCCGACTCTATGATCTGGCAAGTGTTCCGGGAACGAGCCACCCGCCTCGCCCCCGCCCGCGCTTGTCTGTTACAGGTCCTTCACCCTACGATCGCTCATGCATTCGTCCACCAAGGCGAAGTAGAAGCGCACCCGATTCGGCACGTCGACCAAAGCTATAACCTGCTTCTCCAATTTATCTTCGCCACGCGAGGCGAGATTCTCGACCTACGGAAACGCTTCCAATCTGGTCATGATCACCTACACGATGGTAGGTACCCCAACCCCGACTCCCCCTACGCCGAGGGCGCATTTCTCGCGGAAGGGTCAATGCAATTTACCGTCTACACGATGTACGACTCAGCTCTCGCTGTGTACGAAGAACTCGTTCATCCTCTTACAGAGGAAGAAAAAGAGCAGTTCTACCAGGATTGCAAGGTCTTCCACGAGATGGCCATTGGCGATCGATGGACACTGCCTCAATCTCTTGGCGACTTTGAAAAGACTGTACAAGATCGCATAGAAACAGACGGCATCACGTTCCTTGCTGACTCCTATCGCATGGCAGAAAAAGTGATCCCTCTCGGGCTTCCAAACCCATGGGGACTCACGAGCAAAGCGCTCACCTCTCTTTCCGTTGACATGCTCCCCTCCGAGATCCGCGATAATTATCGTCAGGCGCTCGGTATTACCGGCAAAGGCCGGAACCTACGACCAGCCCTGAAAAAAATCGTAGCTCGCACACCAAAACGCGTCCGCTATGCGAAAGCGTATCGAAACGCAATGCAACGGCTCGCTGCCTGAAGCAGAAACCATCTTCACCAGCATTCATCTTTGTGTCTAGCGTTTGAAGCATGCTTTTAGGGCTTTGCACAGTACTTGTCTGCATCACAACAGTTACAAGCGGGATCTTGCGGGGAAGACAGAAAAGTCTTCCCCGCTATTTTTTCCCGGAAGGACCCGCAAGACGCTGCCTCTCTCCTACGCGCGCGACAAACCTGTGCTTGCCGCACTATCGAAAAAGGCCACGGCTCGTCCCAAGCGACGATGCCCTCATACTGAGGACGGCGAGGCCTACTCATCCTGTAGCTCCCGCTCGAATCTGGTGCGCGGATGCCTCGGGAAAAGCAGCCATCTCCGGCTTCCCCACACTCCCCCTCATGTTCCTTGGAGAACGCAGGACTCAGGACGGCAGAACACAGGACTCAGGAGGGTGTCTCCGACCCTGTCCCCACACTTTTCCAGATGCACTCCGCAAGGGATCTGGTCTCCTCCATGCTGTTATCGTGTCTTTTTCCTGCGACACCAAGTGACCACAGTGATCATTCAAAGCTGTCGTGTCACCTGTTTTGGGACACCCAGTTTTGTGCGGGCATGCGGCGAATCTCAATGAAAGACGGGAAAGCTCCCAGGAGACAAATGAGAATCACAAGAAAAGCTGTGCGGAAAATCGCACTCCAAGGGATGTAAAAAACGGGAGTAATCATCAGGAAAGTCGAACCAACCAGACCCATGAATCCAAGAAAAGCCAGGGAGACAGCTACTCCGACAAAAAGACCAATCAGACCAAGCGTCAGCGCTTCCCCGAAAACTATGAAAAATTCCATGCGCGCAGAAAAGCCCTGACAACGTATCGCAAAGCGTTCGCGTTCCCGCGAACGCAAACCCAGAAAAATCATGCTAAACACGCCGATAGACGCAAGTACCAAATCGAACATGCCGATAACTCGCAGAGGTTGCAGATAGGCCGAATACCCTTTTTCCGTCGCAGGCAGGAACTCCTCCTCGTTATACACCGACAAAAGAGTAGTGTCTTTCAGCTCTTTTTGCAGTGCGTCCCTCGCCTTGAACGAAGACATCTCCAGCAAAGCCCCGGTAGCCGGAATCCCCCACAGATTTTTTACCTGAAAATACCCGGCTATTACCATATTGCCTAAACCGCTTTGATTTGCCCGAATATCAATCACGGCCCCCACACGAAAAAACCGCAGACCATACTGGGTCGAGAACGAAACAGCATCCCCCTCCTCCACACCAAGCTCCGACGCCGCGTGCTTGTTCAACAAGACCTCACCCCGGTTCACTGCCTCTTCCAACTCAACAGGCGAAGAACCACGCAGTGTCCGTGTAAAAAATGGATGACCGGGAAAAAGACCAACCACTGCAAAACGATCCTGAATAACTGATTCGGCATGGGGCCAGACTCTTTCGACACGAGAGTCTTCCTGCAAATCCAGTAACACGCTGCCTGATAGCGCCCCAGTTGAAAGTTCCCCGAGTCCTTTCCCTCCCACAAAAAGTTCCTTCCCCACAACAGAAGGAGTTTCACGGCGGTACGCATCACGCACACCCTTTTCGAGCCCAGAGACTCCGGTCAAGAGCACTGTCCCGACCGCAAGTACTCCTATCACACTTCCTGTTCGCAAAGGCGAACGAAGCAAATCCGAACGGATAAGAAGATAAAAACCATACAAACGGCGAGAACGCAGTACCAGGAATAATTGCGCGGCATAGGGAGAAAAAAGAAGTGTCAGCTGCCCAAAACCAAAGGAAAAAGACACTAAAGAAAGGTATCCCACGACATCAGAGGCATCTCCTCTTCCAACCTGCCAACCACCAAAAAGACCAAGCAGAATGAAGAGAACACCCAGGATGCCCCATCGCGGATTGAGCACACCAACCCGCTGGTATCGATGAAAAAACTGCAGACTCGTCATTGAATCGCGCAGAGAAAGCCCAAAAGTAGAGAGAAAAGCAGCAAGCCCACCAAGCGAACCGCCAAGCAAAACACACAGAATACCGAGCTGCCAAGGAAAACTTGCCCCAAAAGACACACCAGTCCCGACGAGCACTTCATTTCCCAATTTTTCGGTCAGCTTGCTTCCGAAAAAATATCCAAAAGGCACCGCAAGCACACCAGCAGCGAGACCAACCAGTACTCCCTCGAGTATGTGGGCACCGAAAAAATATTTTTTCGGTGCCCCAGAGAAAAACAAAATAGTACGCATAGATCCACGATCAAGCACGGTCACCAGCAACACGGAAGCACCAAGCAGTACGCCAACAAAAGGAGCAGTCAACCCCAACAACAGAAGAAAACCCCGCACAACAAAAAACAGTGGGGGAAGAGCAAAAGCAGTTGGAGGGCCAATCACTGCCCTTGCAGCAAGAGAAGAGACGACTGCCGGCTCTTCCGCGAGAAAAGAATCGTTCACGTAGACGGCACGCACTGCACCAGGATGGCCAAGTAAAAGGGCCACATCGGAAAGAGACCCAAAAACAACGTGCCCATCATTAAATTCGCGGAGATCAGAATACTTCCAGACTTCCACAACATGCGCCCGAAAACCACCAGGCAACAATAAAATAGTTCCCACATTCGCGCTGAGTTTTTTTGCAAGCACGTCTGATATCGCAAGCGGCTTTTCTCCCCGAGGGAGAAAAGCCCGTGACTTCTCAATTTTCTCGAGAAGAGTGGCACACTCAAAATTCCCGATCAAGCTCTCTATATCACAGTGAACCCCAACAAGCAAGGCCCCTGCAGCAGAATCATCAGGACGGGATCCGGGAGTGTCACTGTCGGTCATATTTTCCCGATGGAGTTCCGCAAAACCCACGGCAACGGGAACAGGATCCTCAGAATCCGGAATATCAGCGAGCACTGACGAGTCGAGCCAGCCTCCAGCACGAGAGGTCACCACAAGACGATGTGGAGCAATATCACTGACACGTTGGGCAAAGGCCTGATAGGGCAAGGAAATATTATGATTGAGCAGAAAAACTGCGCAAAACCCCAAGATTCCAAGGCAGAGCCCGCCAAGAAGCAGTAACGTGCGAAAAACATTCAAAGTACGCAGGTGCACCAGGAAAAAAAAGTTCGCAAATCCCCGAAAACCAGAAAAAACACTCTTACCAAAAGAAAGAATAGTTTTACGCCGACTATGCAGCATTCTTTCCATGACCGGAAAGAAACGAATCACTACTTCCCAAAAAACCCCAATGACATTCTCCCCATTGCCTATCGACGCACCACCCCAGACCCCAGGTTAGCCTTCTACCCTATCGAAACAGAACACTTCGCAAAAATATCTACAATTCCCAGAATAAGGGATAATACCATCCAAAACCCCAGCTATTCCGAGTTTTTCCCTCACCAGTTCTTTCTCCTGTTTTCTCCTCCTCTGCAACAAAAGACGGAAACACACATTCGCCGAAAAAACCAGAAAAACACTTTCACCCACCCGTGCAAAAAATGCTTCGGCAAGCTTTCAAGTGCCTAAAACCAGGAACACCGGCCATGTTCACAGCTCATGCAACCTCGAAGCAGGAGAAGACAATCGGGAAGTCTCAAAAACAGACGGGAGAGCGCTGCACAAACACACTAGTACTACAATAAGTGCTGTCTCAAGGATCGCACGCCAAGGGATTCCAAAAACAGGATCAATCATCAAGGTAACCGGTCCCACCAAACCCATAAGAAGCATAAGCATCAGTCCCAAAAGGACTCCGCACACCAAACCGAGTATGCCCAGCACCAACGATTCTCCCAAGACCGTGAAAAACTCCATTCCCGCAGAAAAACCCTGACAGCGCATTGCAAAACGCTCGTGATAACGAGAACGCAGACTCAAGAAAAGGGCAGTAAACACACCCGCGGCAGACAAGAAAAGGATCAGAACCCCAATATCCCAAAAAGGTTGCAGAAAAATCGCATGTCCCCGCACGACATGATTCAGAAAACTCTTCTTGTCATAGACGCTGAGCGGCCACCTCTTCTCCAAATCATTTTGCACTGACATTTTCGTTTTTTCGGAAGGCATGCGCAAAAGCAGATTGTGCACAGGACCATCCCAGATTTTTTCCATCTCCTGATAATCAGCCAAGATCATATTGCTGACAGCAGACTGATTCGCCTTAATGTCGACCACCCCCCCGATCCGAAAATCGCGGGGACCAAGAGGAGTCGGAAGAGACACCACACTCCCTGCATCCGCGTGCAAGGCTGATGCTGCCTGCTGGTTCACAAGAATGTTCCCGCTGCGAAGCACAGACTGCACTTCAGCCAAAGACAGACCCTCGAGAAAACGTTCAAGAAACGGATGCCTTTGGGAGACACCCATCACGACAAAAGGCCCCGGAAGTAGTCTCTCGCCCTCAATCCAGACTTCTTCTACCCGAGGATCAGTAAGAATCTTCTGCATAAGTTCGAATGCAAGCGGACCATCAGACTGTTCCCCCAGGTTTTTCCCGACAACAAACAGTTCTTGTTCCTGCACAAGAGAGTCCACCTCAAGGTAGGAACGGCGCACTGACTCTTTAATGCCAGGAATTCCTACAAGAAACATCACACCGAAGGCAATCGTCCCAATCGTCACACCGGTTCGCAAGGGAAAACGCAATAGATTGGCGCGAATGAGTAAATGAAAACCCTGGAATCGTCGTGCCTGCACGCGAGACAGTATTTGCACAAGAGAAGGAGACATCAAAACAATAACTTGCAAACAGCCAATAGCAAAGACGAACAAAGCCAGATAGGCAAAAAAGAGGGGAACTTTTCCCTGCCCCGCAAGCCACGCGCTGACAACTGCCAACATGGTCAGACAAACCCCGACAATCCCCCACCACGGGTTAAAAACCCCAATACATCGGAATTGACCGAAGGAATACCAGTCAGAAACACCCTGATCAAGGAGCAAGCTCACAACAACACCAGACGCAAAGATGCCAAGAAACACACCCCCGGCAACACAAAGCCCCATCGCCCAGAGAGGAAACAGGGCATCGAGATGCACCCCAGTGCCCTGCAGCATGGCATTACCAAACCGCTCCGTCAACACCACGCTCAGCGCGTAACCACAAGGCACAGCAAGCAAGCCTGCAGCCAGACCCGCTAAAGCCCCTTCAAAAAGATGTACGCCAAGAAGATAGCGCTGCGACGCCCCAGAAATATGCAGTACCGCTCGTGTTCGCTTCTGCTCCAATACAGTCGCCAAAAAAACAGAAATACCGAGTAAGGTTCCCGCGAATGCCACAATGCTTCCCCCAAGCAGGAGAAAACCTCGCATCATCAAAAAAAGCGTCGGCAAGGAAAACCCTGCCGGAGGCCCTATGTTTGCTTGCAGCAAGAGGTCCGGGGGCCACACCACAGGCACAGCAGAAGACCCGTCGACATACACAGAACGTACCTTGCCCACCTGCCCAAACAAGGCAGCAACGTCTTCGGTTCTCCCGAAAGCAAAACGTCCCCCATTCAAACCATTGAAAACAGGGTGGTCGATTACGTCTCTGACACGCGCAAAAAAGCCACCAGGCAAGCGCAACAGATCACCACGCACCACATGCAGCTCATGCGCAAGCACAGTCGACAAGAAAAGCTGCTTCTCGCGTCCCGGCGAATGGGAATCTGATGACAAAAATGAGCCGGCAACACGCGTGCAATCAAAAAACCCAAGAACTTCCTCCACCCGGCAGTCAGAACCAAGAAGAAGCGTCTCTCGGCTCCGGCGGTGTCCCGTGTCAACCTCTTCTGTATACAAGTCAACAAAATCAGCAGACACAGGAATAGGACGCACTTCTTCCGGAAGTAAATCCAAGACAGCGTGATCGAGCCATTCGGCCGACCGAGCAGTTACCGCGAGATGCTGTGGGGCTGTCTCTGTCACACGTGTAGCAAGAACTTCATAGGGCGCAGAGATATTGCCGTTCAACAGCACAGTACTCACAAAACCAGCGACGCCCATGCACAAGCTGCTCGTCACAAGAAAAACACGAAACACGTTCATGCTGTTCAGGTGGACTTGCACAAACACATGGAAAAAACTTGGCAAAGCACACAAAAGCCAGCCACTCCCACGACTGACACCATTTCGCCACACCACCCACACACCTCTAAAAAGTGTGAAAAAACGCATAACTACTCGACAAATCCCTCAAGACTTAACTCTTAGGGCATATCCCGCCACAATGGGATTTCAAGTAACCATCCCAGTCTACAGACCTCTCGTTCCATGGGAAAGAACAGTTCCCAAAAGATATGCACTGGCCGTGTAGCCTCCCCGTCGCACGCACAGCATGCAGGAATTTCCAAAAGAACGCGAGATTCCCATAAAGAGGGAGCAAACCCCCTCTTTATGAATCAAGAGGAGAAACTCTCGAGATCAGCCACCATAATTCCAGCCGGTCTCCTTCAGGGTCAACACTTCCCCCTCACTATGAACACCAGCATTCACTACTTCGCCAACATAGATCCAGTGATCACCCTTTTCGATCTTGTCAACCACGCGACACTCGAAAAAACGCAAGGCATCATCCAGAATGGGAGAACCTGTCTCGCCAATGGTGAAGACCACATTCTCGAATTTGTTTCCAACCCGCCGCACTGGTTTAAAGAAAGAAGCGGTCAGATCTTTTTGCCCGGTCTCCATGACGTTCACCGCGAAAACGCCACCTTTCGCGACCATTTCCTGTGAAGCCGTTCCCTGTTTGATCGCAACAGCCACAAGCGGCGGGTCAAAAGATGTTTGGGTCACCCAGTTCCCCGCAAAAGCATTCACGTCCTCTCCGTCGGTCGTACTAATCACATACAGGCCATACACAATTCCGCGCAGGGCTTGTTTCTTGTCGGCAGGATCCATCTTTTTTCCCTCTCACAATGTCCTCTTGGCAGGGCCGGCACACACAAAAAAGACCGCCCCGTTTCTTCGGTATACACCATACAGGGCTTGCTGTCAGACTCATGGAACCTTTCACATTGGAGCAGTGCGAATTACTTTCCCCGCCTGCTCACCGGCCAACAACCTAAATAGGATGCAGCACGAAACCTGCCCCAAGACACAAAACAAAACCCACCCCAATGTCTTATTCTGCCCATCCTCACGCCGATGACAGGACTGGATCTACTTTCTCAACCAACCTGCAAAGCAAACGTGCATAACATGCCATCCCGCACTGGGAGAACATCTCGTTCTCATGTCTTTTCAGTTTCAGGGCCTTTTTCCACAATGCTTCTCTCCCCAGCACCTCGGCAGTAGAGCACGCGCCTTTATCGACCAGGGAACAGCACAGGATTTCGACAAAGATGCAGTCCTGCGTCGACGTGTGAACAGCATCTGGTTCGTCTGGGTCATCTATATGACAATAGCGATCCCGCAAGCGATCGCAGAAGAAGGTCGTAGTAGAGAGGTATGGTCTTATTTATTACGGACCATTGTCATCTACAGCCTGATCCGGCACTCACAAAAAGGCAGCATCCGCCGCGTCCACCTCGCGGTACACGGAATCCTGATTCTCCAAGTCCCGAACCTTGTCCTCTTCGTCATTCCCAACTTGCACGAGAAAATCTGGCTATTGCCTGCCTTGCCCATGGCAGGTGGACTCCTTCTCGGAAAACGTCCTCTGCTCTGGTGGTCTTTCAGTATCGCAGTCATGATTGACCTCACACATCGCCTTGCCTCTCCGTCGATACCCCTTCTCCCGGGAACAACCGAAAAAGGACAGCTCACCCTGCTCCTTCTTGTCACCGTGCTCACCTATACCTATGAGAGCATCTCGAACCGTCAAATCGATGCCCTCGAAGCGAGCAACCGGACAGCACAGCAACACGCTGATGAACTGAGCATTGCAAAAGAAGAAGCCGAAGCTGCCGCACGACTCAAAAGTCAGTTCCTCGCAAACATGAGCCACGAGATTCGTACTCCTATGAATGGAGTACTAGGCATGACCGAACTACTCATCAATTCCGGCCTCCGACCCGAACAAACTGACTTCGCGCGCACCATTCAAACTTCTGGAGAAACACTCCTCGCGGTCATCAATGACATCCTCGATTTCTCAAAAATTGAGGCAGGCCATATGAAGACCGAGACGATCGACTTCAATGTGCAAGAGACCATCGAAGATATCGTCCAGCTTCTCGCAGAAAAAAGCCAGGCCAAAGAAATCGAACTCAACACATTTATCCATATTGGCCATCAGAAAAATATGCAAGGAGACCCCATCCGTCTCCGCCAGGTCCTCATCAATCTGGTGGGCAACGCGGTGAAATTCACCGAAGCAGGAGAAATTCTCGTCGAGGCCCACGCCGTCTCCGAAAAAGAACGAGTCGCACAAGCGGCCCCCAACGCGCACATGATCCGCTTCGAGATCTCCGATACCGGCATAGGCATAGAACCGTCCCTCAAAGAAAAACTTTTTGACGTCTTCACACAGGCAGATGGGTCTACCACACGCCGTTTTGGCGGCACCGGGCTCGGTCTTTCCATCAGCCGTAGCCTGGTAGAGCTCATGGGAGGAGTGATCGGGGTAGAAAGCACCCCGGGCGCTGGTTCCACCTTCTGGTTCGAGCTGCCCTTCAAGCTCTCCGATTCCTCTTGTATCGGCTCGGTCAGCACAGAAAATATCGCCCGTCTCTACGGGAAAAGCGCCCTTATCGTCGACGACAACACCACAAATTGCCGTATTCTCCAGCACAAGCTGACGTCTTGGGGAATGACCGTCGAAACTGTGGAGAATGGCCCAGATGCCCTGCGCATCCTACGCGGAAAAAATCTCTCCGACGCCTCTCCATCGGTCTCCTCTGCGGATTCCCCTCCCGAGCACCCTCCCAAATGGGATGTGTTAGTCCTCGACTATCAGATGCCAGATATGGACGGCCTATCTGTTGCCCGTGCCATCTTTGAGGATCCCCAGCTCTCTCCAAAAATTCTGCTCTTTTCTTCTTTCTCCATTCCCCTTACCGCACAAGAACAAAAAGATAACGGCATACATGCGTCGCTTGCGAAACCGACACGAGACAAGCAGCTTATCAATACCCTGCTTAGCCTGCTCGTCCCTCTCGAAAATGAAAAAACGCAAGAAACAATGCTGCGTGCAGAATCGCCCTCGAACCAGCCTTCAGAGAACATGCTTTTAGAGAACACAGCAGACAAGAACAAGGCTCTCCCCAATGAAGAAAAAAGCAAAGAAAAAAACACGGTCAAGGGCATGTCCATACTCGTTGTAGAAGACAACATTGTCAATCAACGCATCGCTACTGCCTTCCTCAAGAACTTCGAATGCGAAGTACACACTGCCAACAACGGCCTCGAAGCATTGCACATCCTGGAAAACGAATCCCCACAGATCGATGCTATCTTCATGGACTGTCAAATGCCGGTCATGGATGGTCTTGCCGCCACGCGCGAAATCAGAAAACTCTCCTCTCCCGCATCAAACACCTATATCATTGCGCTCACCGCTGAAGTGCTCCCTCAAGAAATTAGGGCCTGCTACGGGGCAGGCATGAACGACTACCTCGCAAAGCCCTATAACCAAGATGCACTTCTCACCCGACTCGCACATATTCCACGCGAAAAAACCCCCCGCAATGGGAAACAGCATCAAGAGAAAACCCTGTACACAGGGGCAGAAGAAGGGGAAGAGACAGAGGATCCCTCAGAAGTAAAAAACACTTTGTCCTGAAAAACAGGAATATCTCTGCTGCGCAAAGGAGAAAAAATACTGGGCCGCACATCGAGTTTTACGGGGAAACAGGCGGGGAACCGGCAAGCACCCCGGCAGCTTCGAGGCACGACAGTAAATCAGTCACGCACAGATCCAAAGAACAAGTCGCGGTATCGAGAATAAGATCAGGGCACACCGGAATCTCGTATGGCGCTGACACTCCCGAAAAATCAGGGATGGCACCAGAGCGCGCCTTTTGGTAGAGCCCCTTCACGTCTCTGCGTTCACACTCTGCAAGAGAGCAGCTCACAAAAACCTCAAAAAATCCACCTGGCGGATGCTTGTCTCGCACTGCAGCACGGTCGGCGGCATAGGGAGAGATAAAAGCCGAAAGCACAATCTGACCGGCGTCTGTAAAAAGTTTGCACACTTCCCCTACACGCCGAATGTTTTCCACACGATCCTCGGGGGAAAACCCGAGATCAGCGTTTAATGCGTGCCGGATATTGTCGCCGTCAAGCACATACGAGACCACCCCTCGATCAGCCAATGCCGCTTCGAGCGCAAAAGCAAGCGTGGACTTCCCAGAGCCAGACAAACCAGTAAACCAGACTGTGGCAGGGCCATGCCCAAGCAAGGCACGCCGCCGATCGAGGCTCACATTACCGTGCGTATAGGTAATATTCTCGCTTACCGGGTTCTCTCTTCCCTTCACTCCGACTCCCCTTCTCCCAGTCCTGACGCTGGATCTCCCCGTTCTCTCAATCCTGACACGAAGACGTTGTCTTATCCGGGATCTCGGACAAGACCTGCAAGATCCCTTGCCGTTGCAAGAAGGCCACAATTTCTTCAGCGCATTCCATGGAATTTTTCTGATCGGTCCGCAAACGGAGATCAGGAGCCACAGGGCGATCGTATGTTGCTGTGACCCCTGGGAACAAGGGAATCTCACCTGCATCTGCGGCTTTGTACAGCCCGCGATCATCACGAGCACGACACACCTCAATTGGCGTATCGAGATGCACTTCCAGAAAACGGTCAGGACCAATAAGGCTGCGCGCGCGCTCACGCACGTCTGCTTTCGGAGCGACAAAAGCACAAATACAGATGATTCCCTGGTCATTGGCGAGTTTCGCAATCTCGGCAGAGCGTCGTAGATTCTCTGAGCGCTCTTGTGAACTAAAACCGAGATCCTTACTAATACCAAGACGCATGTTTTGACCATCGAGTCGCAAGGTCGTCTTGCCCAGCTCGAAAAGACGCCGCTCTACAGCTTTCGCGACAGTTGTCTTGCCTGCATTCGAAAATCCGGTAATCAAGAGAGTGACGGCACACTGCCCGTATCCGTGGGCGCGTTCTTCGCGCGTGACTTCGCTGCGCGGGTCGACCAGCCCCTCCGATGCCGGCAAAGCACCCCAAAGACTATCGACCGACTCAGAAGCAACAGGAGAAAGCGCCATCCCGGCACCCACTGTGGCATTGGTAAGTCGGTCGATCAGGATAAAAGCACCGGTCACACGGTTTTCTGTGTAGGGATCATAGAAAACCTCTTCGTCGAGACCAAGAGAAATCTTCCCGATCTCGTTCAGTTCCAAAACAGAAGCCGGACACTCTTTCAGAGAATTCACATCAACCCGATGATGCAGGGCAACCACAGCACAGTTGGTCGTCTTCACAGACTGGCGCATGAGATATTGCTTCCCCGGAGACATGGGAGTCTCCGCCATCCAGACCAACATGGCATCAACACGGTGGCCCCGGAACGCGAGCGCGCCAGGGTGTACGAGAAGGTCTCCTCGGCTCACGTCAATCTCATCGGAAAGCGTCAGCGTGACTGCCTTTCCGGCAGAAGCAGACAAAAGATCCCCATCATAAGTGACAATCCTTTGCACTTGACTGCGTTTACGGGAAGGCAGGACAAGAATATCGTCATCAACCTGCACTGTTCCTGATGCCACAGTCCCGGCATACCCGCGGAAATCCAGATCAGGACGGATCACAAGCTGTACAGGGTAGCGTAGATCGGCAGAGGTATTCCGGGAAATCTCAACAGTTTCGAGGTGCTCCATCAGAGGAAGTCCCCCGAACCAAGGCATCTTCTGGCTGGGCTCGACGACATTGTCACCGGCAAGAGCAGAGATCGGCAATATATAGGGATCTGTAATTGCAAGCGAAGTCGCGAAGTCCAAATAGGAAGATCGAATCTCTTCAAACCGCTGCTCTGCGTAGTCCACAAGATCCATCTTGTTGACGACAACCACGAGATGACGAATACCGAGCAGAGACACGAGATAACTGTGGCGGCGTGTCTGCACCTGCATACCCTGGCGGGCGTCAATCAGAAGAACGGCAAGATCACAGCCGGACGCTCCCGTCACCATATTGCGAGTGTATTGCTCATGACCGGGCGTATCGGCAATGATGAACTTCCGTCGGGCTGTCGAAAAATAGCGGTATGCCACATCAATCGTGATGCCCTGTTCACGTTCCGCTTTCAGGCCATCCATGAGAAGAGCCAAGTCGACTTCCTCACCAGAGGAACCCTGCGCGACCGAATCGGCTTTCACTGCAGCAAGCTGATCTTCGTAGATCATCTTGGAATCGTGTAAAAGACGACCGATAAGCGTGGACTTGCCATCATCGACACTGCCGCAAGTCAGCAAACGCAGCAGGTCTTTTTGCTCATGTTCAGCTAAATACGCCTCGATGTCTGCAGCAATGAGACTGGATTGATGCGACATCAGAAATAGCCCTCTCGTTTTTTCTCTTCCATAGAGCCAGAAGCGTCGTAGTCGATGACCCGTCCTTCGCGTTCGGAGCGCTTTGCGAGCAGCATCTCCTGGATGATCCTTGGCAAGGTGTCTGCAGTGGACTCGACCGCGCCGGAAAGTGGGTAACACCCCAACGTACGGAAGCGCACTGTGCGTTGTTGCACCTGTTCACCTGGGGCAAAACGGAAACGCTTATCGTCAACCATGAGGAGGGTGCCGTTACGTTCTACCACCGGTCGCGTCGCTGCGAAATAGAGGGGGACAATCGGAATATTCTGCAGGTAGATATACTGCCATACGTCGAGTTCGGTCCAGTTCGAGAGAGGGAAGACTCGAATACTCTCGCCCTTCCCAACCCGTCCGTTATACAGATGCCAGAGTTCAGGACGCTGATTTTTCGGATCCCACCGATGGTATTTATCACGAAATGAGTAGACACGTTCTTTTGCACGGGACTTTTCTTCATCTCGGCGCGCGCCGCCAAACGCAGCATCGTACCCACCCGCGTCAAGCGCCTGCTTCAGCGCTTGCGTCTTCATAATGTCGGTATAGTTCCGGCTGCCGTGATCGAAAGGGTTGATATCCTGACGTAACCCTTCAGGGTTCGTGTGCACAATCAGGTCAAGACCCTGCTCTTTTACGATACGGTCACGAAAAGTGATCATCTCCGAGAATTTCCACGTGGTGTCAACGTGCAGCAAAGAAAACGGCAGCTTCGCAGGAAAGAAAGCTTTCAGGGCAAGGTGCAGTAGCACAGAAGAGTCTTTGCCCACCGAATAGAGCATGACTGGTGATTCAAACTCAGCCACAACTTCCCGAAAAATATGAATGCTCTCGGCTTCCAACTCTTCAAGATGAGTCATATCGACGCGAGATGCCATGGAATTCCCAGTCATGAAGTCTCCTGTCTGCGTCTATAGGACGGAAAGAATCGGGCGGAGACAAAACAGACCGGTTCTTTTCTTCGTCCTCTCTTCCAAGTGCGATCCTCCCCGCAGCTACTTCCGACACAACAATCAAGAGGATCGGCCTTTCTCACGAGAGATCCACTCTCCCGCCCAGCGCGAGCAGGGCAATACTCTCGCTTTACACAGCTGAGTCCACCGTGCAGGACCGCACAGCCTGACGAATAAAGATGCAGTCATCCGGCATCTTTATTCGTCAGGCTGCAGGCCCGGAAGATCCCCTGAAGGTTATCCCGGCGGGGAAAGGCCGACAAGAAGAGCTGTGAAGCCAACCACTCCTACAAACCCGCCGGCTTCAAGAATCATTGACCGCCGGAACCGAACCCACACACTGGAATCCGCGCCTTTTACAAGCGTCGGCACGAGCACAAAATGATTGTAGGCGCCCATCCCCACAATACTAACGACAAGGAGAATTTTCCCAAGGAGAGTAGCACCGAACCCGATGGCAAAAAGGTCACTTACACTGCTCAAAGAGGAAATTGCCAGCGCAGTACCCGCGAGCGCAGTCGCACCCAGGGCGAAACCAGCGACAAGAGCGAAACGATCCGCCATGCGCGCAAGCCCAATACGATCCGCCTTCTGCCCTGAACCCAAGCGAGATGTCACAACCAAAACCAGACAAGCAAGACCACCAGCCCATGTTGCTGCCGCAGTCACGTGCACGATCGTAGAGAAAAGCACAAGCACACGCGGTGTCGCCGTCACGGTATGACCGACGAAGAGAAATGAACCAAGCATGGTGCTCGCGGCAAGGATCGCCACAAAAAAACTTGACGTGATGCGCTGCACTATTGATGAGGCAAGGGCTGCAAGAAAAGCAGCACCAATGGCCCGAAAGATCGCACTCCACAAAAACTTCTCAGGAATACTGTCCGCGAGAAGATCCCAATCACTCAGGGCGTCGCTGCCTCTCCCACTGCCGACAACGCCATGTGTGATCGTTTGAAAAAAGGTGGCAAAAAGCACCATTAAAGAGAGGACACGTAAGAATCTGGCAATTTTCGTCGCATCACGTTCGTCCCCGTCATACACAAGCAGGAGGAAGAACACACCCCCCACAGAAAAAAGAACTCCAACATACATAACCCAGCGGGAGAGGACTTCCAACGCCTTGTACGGTTGGCCTGATCCTCCCTCGGACAACAGATCGAACAGGCGTTCACGCGCCTGTTCGATCTCCGCTTCTGTCTGCCCAGCACTCGGCGCGCTTTCCTCTGGCGTCACGTTACCGGGAACATCCTCTGGAACCGAGGACTCTCCAGGAACAGAAGTTACTCCAGTCTCCGACTCAGGAGACAAGACAGTAAAAGTAAAAAGCCCGGTACGAGGATGAGAATCCGGCGCGGAAACCTCCCATCTCACACCGTAGACCCCATCAGGCAGATCTCTCGGCAATCCCACACGCACTTCGCTCGAGGAATCCCCGACAGATACCGGTCCGACATCTATGAGATCACCGTTCTTGTCATAGACCTCCACCACAGTCCGATCGAGAAAAACCGCCTTCGTAAAGCGCAAAACCACTCTCTCCGGGACAAAAATCAGAACTTCTTGATCGGCGGGATCAGAAGTTTCAAGATCTGCGTGCGCAAAAGCCGGTGCAGCAAACAACACCAAGAAGGGGAGGAAAGACAAAACCGTCAGTACCCGACGGGAAACACGCCAGGTAGCCCGGGGCTTTGTCTCTCTCCAACAGGTCCCTGGAAAAGACCATGCAGTGCATGCCAAATATCGCAAGATTCCCCTGAGACAAAAACACAACCCAAAATTCCAGGCAGAACCCCACCAAAGACAAAAAGGAGAACAGAAAAAACCGTGTTTCTTCATATTCTGCGTCATTCGCACGTCCACTCACGCACTCCTCGGAATCAACTCACAAAATGCCCAACGGAAAAGACATCGCACAACAACTCGCGAAAAATATCATGGGAATCAAAAGGCACTGCCCACTACTCGCTACTCACTAAGAAAGAAACACCCACGACACGTCTTCTTTATTTCAGCCGGCAAACGTCTTTCGCACAGATGACTCAGGTATGCCTATGGCATTTATTATGTTTTGATGCGGATTTTCTCTTTCGAGAGACAACTTCGCAGAAAAAATTTGGCGCAGATTATCGAAGAAAACCGCATCAAAATTGTTATCTCGCCAATGCTGAAAGGACCCGCCTTCTCTTTCGAGCAAGTCCTCTTTCGTAAAGAAAAAATTAGCAATGCGCACGAAAAGCACCCAAACCAAATGGGATACTGCCTAGTGTAGTTCGCTGCAAAGTTTCCTGTGACCACCACGTATCACACGGAGAATACGAGAACACGCATAGATCCTGACAGAACCTGCGAAAAGACAGGGCAAACCTCTCCGATCTCCCCCCTTTCTCTTTGCCCTGCCAAGACCTGCCGGAAAAAATCAAACACAAGAACTGCGTGCACAACACAGAAACACAACAAACCCAAAAAAACCGAAGAAAGGCGAATGCGAATAACGGCATGTGCAGCAGAGGACCAAGGCTTTTCCCACTGGAGCGGTCAGCCCAGCACTCACACACCTCACCTAGGCCGGCACACCTGCCCGCAACAAGGCAAGAACTGCCACACCCCAAAAGAAAAATACTTGAGACAAGGCGTCTACAAGGCGTCTACAAGGCGTCGTAGATACGTAATCCGAAAGCCGGCCCTGCTCGCGCTACAACATAAAAGTCTCGTTTTTTTCCTGTCTGGGCCGCTCTTTTCCTTCATCCTCGCGCCGTACGAAAAAATTCCGTCTGCATCCGATGGCAAGTGCGCCAAAATCCGAGACAGCGCTCTCGCTCCGCAATTTCCTCTGTCCCCTTCGCGAGTTCAGGCGCAATACCTTCACCTTGCTCATCCGAAAAAGGAAACCTCCCCCCCACATGACAGAGGAAATCAATACTGCTATCGAGCTTCTCAACCTCACGAAGGCCTACGGAGAAAAACGTGGCATTACTAATGTCACGCTTCGCGTCCCCTCCGGCCAGGTGTTCGGCCTGCTCGGCCCAAACGGAGCAGGGAAAACCACAACAATACGTTTAATTATGGACATTATCCGACCCACAAAAGGTCGGGCAAAAGTCCTCGGTTTCGATAGTCAGGTCGACAGACACAAAATTCGCAAGGACATTGGCTACCTCCCCGGTGAAGTTTTCTTGCCAGAACACCTCACCGGTTGGGAAGTTATCGACCATTTTTCCCGTTCACGAAAACTCACCGACATGCGGGAAACGCACATGCTGATCGAGCGCTTCGACATCGATATGTTCACACCTGTCTCAGATCTTTCAAAGGGCAACAAACAAAAAATTGGTATTCTCCAGGCGTTCATGCACCGTCCCCGCCTGCTCGTCCTCGACGAACCGACATCGGGTCTCGACCCTCTCCTCCAGCGAGAGTTCTATCAACTCACGCAAGAAATATGTGCAGCAGGACACACCGTCCTCATGACATCACACCGGCTCGAAGAAATCCAAGAAGTCGCACAAATGGTCGGGATACTGAGAGAAGGAACAGCCATCCTCACCAGCTCCATCGAAGCTTTCCGTCTACAGACAAAGCAAAAAGTGGAAATTCAATTCCGGGAACCAATCAAACCAGAACACTTTTCCGGTCTCGACAATATCGAAAATATAAACATCAATAACAAGACGCTGCTCTGCACCGTCACAGGCACAATCGATCCACTCATCAAACGCGCCGCCTGTTTCTCGATTGAAACCATCGCCACCAGCGTGCCTCGACTCGAAGAAGTCCTCCTGCAGTACTTCCGGTCCTAATTTTCGACAAACAAAGGCTGTAGCCCCATGGTTGTTTCATGTCAGGTTTTGAAACCTGACATGAAACAACCTGGTAGACACCACACCGGACCGGAACACACCGGACCACATCAGGGCGCACGCCCATGCCCGACAGCACCCCCACCTTGGAAAATCCGCCAAGCCCATTTCCCCATGTCGCACAGACAGGTCAGCCGGCGAGCCCATTCCTCCCTCTCCATCACCACAAAACAGATGACAGAACACCAGGTGAGATTGTGGATCTCAGCCCAGTCAACGCGTCGCACGCCACAACAGGCCACAGGCCGCACTCGTCACCCCGACCATCATTCCTGCGGCTACAACCCATGGAAGGCGACGAATCTCACAGTTCAAAATCTCCCAGTCACGTTCTTTTGCAATCGCACGCAAATCATCATCCGGGTTGACTGCGACCGGCATCCCGACTGCTTCAAACAAGGGCAAATCTGAAACCGAATCACTGTATGCCCAGCTCTGCGACAAATCGATCCCACGGTCCGCAGCCAAAGCCTGCACAGCATGGAACTTCCCTTCCCCATGGCAAAAAGGACCAGACAGCTCTCCGGTATACACACCATTCGCATCAGTCTCTGCCACCGTGGCCACAACACCATGCATGTTGAGCACTTGTCCCATGCGTTCCACAATCTCAATCGGAGACGCAGAACAAAGAAAAGTCGGGACGCCAAGAGCCTCATGCTCCAAGATCCTCCGGTACATCTCAGGATGCACATGGGCCAGTAAAGGGGCCAGAATATCGGGAGCCATACGATCAACATCAGACCGTCGCCATCCCGTCACAGCGGCAAGCAGATGGTTGCACATCGCATGTCGCTGTGCTTCGTCTCCGCTCTTACGAAAAAATTGCCGGTTCTTCCAAGCATGCCGCAACAATTGTCGTCTCGAATACAACCCCCAGCGCAAGGCTGCTTTTCCAAAGCACACCATGCTCGACTGAGAGACAACAGTACGATCAAGATCGAAGAAAGCTGCTCCTGTCACATGTCTCTCCTGTCAGCTCTGGACATTCGGCTCTCCACACGTCAATCGTGCACACAGGCTGATCCCTGTTTCACGCGTCCGCAACCTGCAGAGAAGGAAGCCTCCTCGCTGGTTCTTTACCCGGAACCAGGTGCCCGAGGATTGCCCATAAGATCCAACGCCACAAGCTCAAGAGCCCGGTAAGTGGCAGCAACCCGAGGGGGAACGACATCAAGTAACGAGACCAGCATCGATTCTCCCAAAGGAGTCAAAGAATAGGTGCGCTTCGCGCGTGTCGCGCCCTCTTCCCACTCCCCTTTTATCCAGTTTTTCTTTTCGAGTTTTTTCAGTAAAGAATAAATCCCGCCAGAAGATGGCTGCCAAAGTCCTTCTGTCCGCTTAGAAATCTCATGTATAATATCGTTTCCGTGGCGAGGCATCTCACTCAGTAAGTGCAACGTGTAGAGAGGAAGAAACCCGCGCGTGAGTACTTCGTTGAGTTGTTCCCCTGCTGCAGCCAAGTCGCGCAACTGCCGAACTTTCGCGCGGCCTTCCTCCTCAATCCGAGTGATCTCACGCTGCACACTCTCGGACTCGAGAAAAGAAAAAGCATCACGGTCGGATTTCTCGTCCACACCGAAGGTCCTCATCACGACAACAACACTGTTTCGAGACCAGGATCCAGAAACAGACTACGGGACAACACAAACAACGCAATAGTCACCACAGACAGGTAATCCGACAGGACCCGCGTCGACGCATTTTCTCCGCAAGTCCTAAGAATCCAAGAAGAATACCCTGCACGCACTACTCCGTAACAAAAAGCCTGGAGCCCGTTCGCCGGAAAATCTGAGAAGGCAACAAAACAACAGGCAGCAAGACGGAGGAGATCTCCTGCGCGCTTGCACGAAACGCTCACCTCAGAGGTTGTTCCTCGTCACGTGCAACGTCCTGTTTGTCGTTGATGCCAGTCCTGTTTCCAGCGTCTTGTCCGAACATACGACTCCGAAAATACAGCAGAAATACCAGCTCAACAACCAGCTTCACCTGCATCATACCGGACTCCGGTCGCATCAACAGCGTAAGGGGCCAGATTATGCACAGCAATACCGGACTCTGTCACAAGATCAAGCTCAAGCGGAGCAAAACTCGCACCCGTCGAATCAGGAAATACCAATAAACGCCCCTTTCTCAGCTTGACTGAGAGCTTGGCACGGACCTCACCCTCTCCCGTTCTTCTCCCCGCAAAATCAAGCTGAAGCACACTCGACGGACAAAGCACAAGGGAACTGCCACCGCGAGCGGTCAAGGTCACGTCTCCTTCTGGCCCATTTGAAATCATGGTCCCCGCCGGCACCGTGCGACGCGCACGTGCAACCAAAGGCTTGTCATTGCCTTTTTTAAGAAGAACAGAGCTTCCACGCGTCTCGAGAAAAAGGGCATTGTCGGGAATTTCCAACCATGTGCCTTCTCCGCTACCGAAAAAAAACAGAGATCCGAGAAGAAGAAAAAGGGGCACACCCAACAGGCGGGAAGCGCCCTGTAACGGGGTTTCCGGAACTCCAAATACAGATGAAACAGACCAGGGCTCCGCCATGTTTTCCACAAATAATGGAGTCGGTGAGGCAAACAACGCGGCTTCCGCTCCCCCAAAAACCCCTCGTTGCGCAGGAGAACGCGGAATCACCGACACGCTGCCTACTTCCTTGGCGAAATTTCCTCCACCTCGCAAAAGCATGCGCGCCCCCTCAACTAAAGGCAAAGTAATAAGAAGGGAACGTTCACGCGCCAAGATTGTTTGATCCTCCTCTTCCCCAAAAGAAAAAGGCCCGAGCACAAGATCGCCTTCCCCAAGATCTGGCCCACTACTGCACTGTAGGCATCCGGCCTGCACCAAAGCCGCGGTCGAAGCCGAGAGTGGATACTCATCGCCTACTTCCAGGGACACGATATCAAGCACATGGGCCATCCCGACTCGGTCCTCATCAGTAGCCCCGCGGAACACTTCATGGTCGAGAATCTCTTCGGCCTGTTCAAAAGGCAAACCCGAGATAGTTTTCAATGGCGATTCGGCACATTCCGTGAAAACTTTCCGGGGAATGGCCAGCAGACGCGCACCAAAAGCCCGCCAGTGCAACGAAGACGAATGCGACGTAAAAGCAGAAGCCACTCCCACAAGATCCCCAGCTGTTGCACGCACCCGTGCGGTACCACACAAGTCATGCGAACGAGCACCTTCAAGCTCCCCGTTCACCACCACAAACACGCAGTCGCCCATCTCCCCTTCTCGCAACACGAGGTCTCCATTGCGGGGATACCGCCAGCGTGCCACAGCAGCCATCGAATACAAGACTGTATCATCGAAATTGCGGAGACGGCTACGCCGCAGTGCAGCAAAACGAGCGTCAAAACCAGTGACGGGATTAAACCACCCAATTCGGCGCAAAAGAGAACGCACGCATCGTGCCCCTTGCCAGAGGAAAGGAGCATAAAGCCCAACCGTCAACGCGCAAGCAGCAGCAAGGACAGGCCATCTCGCGACTGTCGCGCCCGCGATCACACCCGAAATCCGATCCCGCAAAAACACTGCGCCAAAAATAAGGACAGCAACTGTCCATAACATGGAGACCACTGCATACAACAGCAATGAACGCTGTTGAACAGCAATAATAGAAGGGGTTTCCTCCCGGGAAGAAGAGGACCGGGTACGAGAAAAAACAGCGCGGAAAACTGCCATTGCCCTGTCGTGTAAACGAGGCACCTCAAACCAATCTTCGGCCAGCATTGCCCCGTCGAGTCCCACTCCTGGATGTAAGGACACCAGCATTACAACGTATGCACAAAAAGCAAGTTTGAAGAAAACGGGAGCAGTATCGGGCAGGATAAACCCGAGAACAGACGCAAACCCTCCCAGCATCCAGAGAGCAAAAGGACCCGAAGCAGAACGCTGCACACGCCCCACACGCCCAGCCATTTGCGCAGAACGGGTGTCGACCACAAAAGCCGGCAAACCAAAGGCCATAGTGAAAAATACCGGACCCACTTTCCGTCCGACATTCACAGTGGCAAGACCACGGGCAATCTCGCGCGCAGCAGAAACCAGTGCAAAGAAAAAAAGTGCCAGGAAGGTACCAGTCTGATAAGAGTCCCCCAGTAAGAAGAGTCGCAATCCAGTAAAAAGACACGACCAAACAAAAAATCCAGCCCCAATCAAACCCAGCAAAGCACAGCAGATCACCGCCCATTTGTGAAAAAGAACACGGCCACCTGCCCTATAGAGAAAGGTAAAAAAACGGTCTCCATGAAAAAGAAGACGTCGTTCTCCGAAAAAAACTCGGCGAAAACGTCGCCGGAAAGACAAAGACCCAGCAGAAGCTGCTCCCGGACCCGGACCGGGAATAGCATCGAGCATTCCCGCGGCATATAAACGCATCACAAGCCGGGTTACATGCTCAGGAGCAACAGTATTCGCGTGACGCGCATACTCGCCCACCAGGCTGGAAATACTGTGCGCCCCACTCATCTCACGCGCAACACTCCACTCTTGCGGACTCAGTCGAACATACTGCCCAAACCCTTCAGAAGAACGCAATAAAACATACGGACGACCATGGATGTCCTCGAGTTGTACCGCCTCAAGATCCTGGCGAAGACGGGGAAAATCCACAAGAGCCGACACCGCGACCAGGGAATGTGCTGCGATTTGCTCCTTTGAGCCTGCTTCGCCGGTCGGGGGAGAAGAACCCGACCCAGAAGAAGAAAGTTTCTTGTCGCCGCGCCCTGCTGTGCGAATTTCCGCTTCACGCACCCCGGTAGCAGACTGCTGCGCGTCTTCAGGAGAGGTACCCAACGTCACAGGACACTTCTCTCAATAAATATGCGTACGCAACATGCTTCAGAAACAGGCGTCAGCGAAAAGGCGGAGAAAGAGAGTGAGCGCGTTCTCGCTTCCACACACAAAGAAGCCCAGCGGGAGTCTTGTCCCGGTCTCGACTGCACTCGCTGCACCCTGGCACACGAGAACACATGATCTGCCAACAAAGACCAGAAAAAACACGCATAAAGCGTCCTATTGAGCCGGATAACTCCAGACATTTTTGACTCCACCCTGTTCGCACATTATCAATGAACACCCACCTGTAACAGACGCCATTCTACTCCAGATTGCTCTCTTGACGAGCAGAATTCCCAAGAGGCTATTTTTGCATATTTATCAATATATATAGAGAAAAAAAGGGTTTTTCAAACCCAATAAAAGCCAAATAAAACCTCTTATAGTCACAAATCCAACTGGGCGAAAAACCCGGATCCGCGCCCATTCCGCCCCAGAGAAAACCCTGAACCTCCCCGCAAGCCGGCATGCACACAGCACAGCAGAATGCCGGAAAACACAGAAACAAGATCCCACGCGCCTACCGACGACCGAAAAACCCGAACAAGCAAAAAATCTCAGAAAGAACCACAGAAGAAGGAAAAAAGCACACGCGGCATGACCACTTTGCATGAGCGATCATGCCACAGAGCCTCCAAAAAAGGTGCCGCACAGATCACGGAATAATGTTCACAAGTTTCGGCGGACGGGCAATCACACGCAGCGGGGTCCCATCGCCCAGGTGCTTTTGCACCTTCTCGGACGCCAGCGCAAGCGCTTCCGCCTCAGATTCCGAGATGCCAGAAGGCACATCGAGGCGATCCCGCACTTTTCCCGCGACTTGCACCACCATGACGACTGTCTTCGGTTTCGCGAGTTCGGCATCATACTCCGGCCAAGACTGCGCGTGTATGTGGCTCTCATGGCCGGTCAGTTCCCACAATTCTGCCGTCACACACGGCGCCATCGGCGCCAGCAGCAGCAAGAGTGCAGTCGTGAACTCATCAAAAACAGACCGGGCAGCCCCATCCCCTGTTTGCACCCATTTATAGGCGTCATTCACAAGTTCCATTAGCGCAGGCACCGCGGTATTGAAAGAAAAAGTCTCGATGTCCTGCGTGACCTTGTGTATCGTACGGTGCACCATGCCCCTGATTTCCTCATCCGCAGAGTTGACGGGGCGGTCTCTCACCGTCCCGACCTCTTCAAGGACAAGCCGCCAGAGGCGCTTGAGAAAACGGGCCGTGCCTTCCATGCCGTTTTCCTGCCATTCCACATCCAAATGTGGTGGGCCGATAAAGAGATGAAAAAGACGGGTCGCGTCAGCCCCATAGGCTTCGCAGGCCTCGTCCACACTGACGGCATTACCCTTCGACTTCGACATCTTCGTGCCGTTTCGATAGATCATCCCCTGCGTGAACAGCGCAGCAAAGGGCTCTTCTGCTTCCGTCAGATCCAGGTCATGGAAGACCTTTTGAAAAAACCGCGAGTAGAGCAGATGCAAGATGGCGTGTTCGACTCCTCCGATGTACTGATCGACAGGCATCCAGGCACGCGCGGCCTCCGGCGACCAGGCCGCGTCGACATTGTGCGGATCACAATAACGCAGAAAGTACCAAGAGGAGTCAACGAAGGTATCCATCGTGTCAGTTTCACGGCGCGCCGACCCTCCACATTTTGGACACTCCGTCTGAAAAAAGGACTGCTCGAACGTAAGAGGAGATTGTCCTGTCGGTCGGAACTCCACGTCCTGTGGCAAAAGCACCGGCAAATCTGCTTCGGGAACAGGCTGCAAACCGCATTTCTCACACGTCACCATGGGAATCGGCGCACCCCAGTAACGCTGCCGGGAAATAAGCCAGTCCCGCAGACGGTAGTTCACCTTGGATTCGCCGAAACCCTCGGCCTCCATATGGGTAATGACCGCCCGTTCGCACTCCTCAGTCGACATCCCGCTGAAAGACCCGGACGCGACCGCCACGCCTTTCCCAATAAATGCCGCAGAATGCTCGCAAGACTCGCCGTCAGGATCGCCAGAAGCATCAGCAGCAGCATTGACAGCTTCGACGACCCAACGAATCTCAAGAGAGTGACGCGAAGCAAACGCAAAGTCTCTTTCGTCATGCGCGGGGACAGCCATGATCGCGCCGGTCCCATAGCCGGCCAGGACATAATCGGCAGTCCAAATGGGGATATCCTCCCCATTGAAGGGATTGCGGGCCATCGCCCCAGTAAAAATCCCACGCTTGGAATCCTCGCTCTGGCGCTCCACGTCCGTCATCGCCATCGCTTCTGCGACAAAGCTGCTCACTTCTTCGGCACGACCACTCTGGGCAGCCAGTACCTCAGTCAGAGGATGCTCCGGCGCAACGACTGCATACGTCATGCCAAAAACCGTGTCAGGACGCGTCGTGAAAACCCGCAGCTTCGCCTCTGCACCTGTCGCCGGATCAATCACCCCGGGAATCGGCAGATCAAACTCGGCACCCTCGGAACGGCCAATCCAGTTACGCTGCATAGTGCAGACACGCTCAGGCCAGCGGTCCAGCAAAGCCAGGTCATCAAGCAGCCGATCCGCATACTTGGTAATCGCAAAAAACCACTGCTCAAGCTCACGCCGTTCTACCAGCGCCCCAGAGCGTTCGCCCCGACCATCAACCACCTGCTCATTCGCCAAAACAGTCTGATCAACAGGATCCCAATTCACAATGGCCCGCTTACGATAAGCCAAACCAGCATTGTACAGTTGAAGAAAAATCCATTGGGTCCAGCGGTAATAATCCTCTCGGGAAGTATTGACCTCCCGGTCCCAGTCATACACCACACGCAGCTTGCGCAACTGCACCTTCATATTTTGGATCGCATCCTGCGTAGTCTTCGCGGGATGCACGCCCGTTTCCACGGCATAATTCTCGGCAGGAAGACCAAAGGCATCCCACCCCATCGGACTCATCACATTAAAGCCCCGCATTTTCTTGTAACGGACGATCAAATCTCCGTACACATAATTGCGGGCATGTCCCATGTGCAAACCCGAACCCGAAGGGTATGGGTACATGACAAGGGCATAAAACTTCGGGCGAGAAGGATCTGGCTCGGCATGATACGTGCCATGCTCTTCCCAATAGGACTGCCATTTCTCTTCAATGGCAGTATGGTCGTACTCCTGGCCCATTGCGAATATCACCGTTCTCGTCGTCACGCAGCACCGCGACAAACATCGCGACCTATTGGGGGGCAAGGGTAGCCGCGGGAACAGTGAAAGCGTTGAGGAAACACCTCACGAAAAAACCCGGCATCTCAGAACTCTGGCCAAAAAATCTCGCCAGAAAGAAGCACGCAGCATCCCGGCACAATTCCCACCACATCTTTTCGCAGAGACTCCGGTCGTCCCTTTGCGACACCCCTCCGCCCACCGGACAGTCCCCCACTGTAACAAAACGTCCGAGAAACACCGGAAAGATTTTTTTCCCTCCAAAAAAACAGCCCTTCCCCCCAAACAGCTTCCCCTTGCCTACAACTACCCCAGACCCTAAAAAACACACTTCATAGCGCGGAACCAGATAGAGATAGTTGCGCACCGGGCAGGCATCGCACGAAAAGTCACACCATACGATCTTCGGAAGACAGCAACAAGCATTCTGGCGGATGCCAGTATCCCAACCGAGAAACTGCCTGATTTCCTCCGCCATCGCACAACGAAGATGGTGGAATTCCACTACCGGCATGTCATTGGGGAAAAGGTGCGAGCCGCTGAAATGATGTCGGAGATCTTTGAGCACGAAGATGAGACGTCTGAAAGTGCAGGGTAGAGGAGTCTTTTTGGGAGGTTAGGGTCTTTGATGCTTGTTCTTTTGTGAGCCAGGCTGCGAAAAGAGAGAGATTTTACCGGTGTGGCCTGGGGTTTTGTGGGGTGGAGCCGAGCAGAATCGAACTGCCGACCTCTTGCATGCCATGCAAGCGCTCTACCAACTGAGCTACGGCCCCGAGTGTCGAGAGGAGCAGGCATTTCTGCTTGCTCGGGTATTTATCCTAGTGGATAAGACAGGGAAGGATTCTACTTGTTTTCGGGGGACAGAAAGAATCGGGGTTTTTTGGAAGGGGGTATGGAGGTCAGAAGCAATTCGCCTCTCGAGACGAGAAGTTCTGCAGCCCTGTCCCCAACCCCGTCCGTAACACCGCAGGGACTGTTCTCAAGGCCCAGCATGTTGTGACCAATATTGGCCCCAACCTTTGAACTTCGCTCCCTCAAAATTGGCCCAACCTTTGAATATCGCCCCACCAAAACCAGCCTCGCCCGTGAATGTAACGTTTTCAAAGTTGGCGTTGTAGAAGACAGGTTTGCCATCAGGAGTGTGAACGGCGATATCGAGAAGGTCGGCGAGTTGATCTTCAGTGATTTGGGTGATGCCGTAGACACGAAGATCGCAAGAATTACCGTCAGCAACAGCCGAAAGAAAAGCAGTAAAGGATTCTGGGACATGTCTGGAGGTGTCGCGGAAGCCATAAGGAAAATCCTGCCAAATCGGAACAACATTCTTGCTTATCCGCACTCCTTCGGCCTCTATTGAGCGGCTTTGAGGTTTTCGGGTGGTAAGAGAGATATTCGGTGTGCGTCTCCTGAGTGCCGCTGATCTTGCAGTGTTACTCAGGAGCGGATGCCTGTGTGGGAACGAAAGATATTGCGGACATACATGGCTCTCGTCCCCCAACATCACGCTACAAAAACACTTCGGCCCACTCTTTTTCGTGACAAAGAGTGTTGGCGTCCCCGTTTCGCCACGCAAAGAGAGCAACAACTCCCACAACAAAACAAGGTACAAGCCTAGTTGGGTCTTTTCGCAGCATGGGGCTGGAAACCAAACTTGAGTGGGTTCATTGAGTTGGCAGAGGAGGGCAGTGGTGGCGTGGTGTTTGGAGGGAGGCGAGCGGTGTTCTTCAGGGTCGGCATATTTGGATTTGCGGGGTTTGTGGATGAGAGGGGCGGGGCCGTGTGTGGCGAGGATGTCGAGGAGGTCTTGCCGGTCAGTGGGGCCGAAAGGGCTGACGAGGCGGGCGGTGGTGTCGGCGAGGAGAGGGACTGTTTTCGCGTTGTGCCGGCATTTTGACTGTCAAAGGGGTGGGCTTACTTTCCTAAATGCCGGCAAGCGTTTTCAGGGTCGCAAAGGCCCTATCTCTTGGGGGACGTTCTTCAGGTTCCAAGAACGATATTGAGCGCCTATTCTATTTTTTCAAAAGATATGGTGCTTTCTTTTTATAAAAACTTTGCTGTTTTTTTATACGTGCGAAAGAGAATTCACACAGCACTCTATCAAAATCCTCTATCCCTAAAATATAGGGTAGTTTACAAACTTCCTTGAGTTCACTTGAGTCTCACTGGAAAAGTAGAAACACCAGAATTGCAGGCCCAACAGATAGCATTATAGAAAAGATGACGAGAACCCAAAGCACAAAAAGAAAAGGAAGGATCCCTCCTTTTTGGCAGATACGTTCAGCTATCCTAGCCAACTCTCGCAGCGAACCAGGACCACATCCACTTCCCCTATCTCGTGGAAGGTCATCCATGATCTTTCTCCTATTACAGCATCCGTTCTACTCTGGGTCTCGTCCGCAGAAACGTCTCTAAGTAAAATGCCACTAGGGGAGAACGGATGCTTTGTCCCAACTATTTTCACTTAAGATGCCGAATTATCGCATTCTGACCAGAAGCAAAAATGCCAAAAACCAAAAGAACACTGAAATTTGCATCGTGTTCCCTCACAGTTTCTTTCAGCATTTATCACTTTTCACCAGGTTTTTTGCACAGTGACTCGACACGGCTTGCCTACAAGTCCTCTCGTTGCCCCAACTCCAGGAACTCAGCACCTTTTAGAAAACACTCGCGTTTCATCCATGTTGACACATGCAATCTTGGTTACCGGATTCCCCATTCGATTTCTCATCACCTCACATGCAAAAAATATACTTTACCATCGCCCCAAATACCCGAAGCATACAGAAGCTAGTTTCGCACGTTCTTCTCACATTTTTCATATCCATCGCGCATATTCGTGGGAGATATTTCCCGGAATCACTCCAAACTCTTCAGAACAGCGGATGGGGCTGAAGTCCTTAAAACAACATATAAAAAAATATAATTGCGGAAATATTTTGTGTAAAAAAGAATGAAGTAGATACCATTCTCAAATGTTGAAAACGAATTTATATCGATCTTTTCTCCAATATTTTTGAAGGAATTATTCCTTCGTTTGACCGATTATTTTCATGTTTATTGGCTCTTCCCGAGTTTTTTGCTCTTATTTTTTTATTGACTTAAAAAGCTTATTTTTATATATTTATTTTTTTATTTATATCATAGAATTTTCCGTTGAAAGATCGGGTCAGAAGCTCGGAAACTTTTCATAGCATGGCAGAAAGCTGTTTACCTACATGCATACATGTCAGAACAGGGGAAAGAAGCTCTGGCGAAAAGAGTCAAAGAACAGTCGCCAAAAGTGCTTCCTGACTGCGCGGAGCGTTAGTTCCATAGTTTTTAGTGCTGTTTGACCGCGCAGAGCGTGAGATCTACGATTTTCTGCACGAGAGAGCAGGATCCCGGTTTTTTCTGCGTTGTTTCTTGCCATGAGATCTGTACTGAAGAGCTGGAGAATACTGACCGAAATTGCATCTGGTCATCCTGGGTGCTGCATGGCTTCTCCTCGCAAAAGAGCCCGCGTCAAGACCATCTCCTCACCCACAAACAAACAAACAAACAACACGCACAGAGACAACCGAACGTGCGACGCATGCCAAGAAGCAGGAGGTCACTCCGCGCGCCGCC
>Ga0209013_10000257_pt1 | contig 46009 bp, 51 predicted proteins | sample Cruoilmetagenom2_FD_187291 | JGI IMG/M metagenome (GOLD analysis project Ga0209013, IMG submission 187291) | Oil polluted marine microbial communities from Coal Oil Point, Santa Barbara, California, USA - Sample 2 (SPAdes) (version 2) | ecosystem: Environmental > Aquatic > Marine > Oil seeps ...
CCAGCGCGATTGCCACCAAAGTTCCTTGAATTCAAGGACAAGAGGTGAATTATTCTCAGCTGAGCGCCTGCTTCTGTTTACAGCGTCTAAGTAATCGGTACAATCCTTCTGCTTGATTGTTTACAGCTTAAACGACGGATAACTATGAGAGTCGGTGTTTACAAAGAAACAGGATCAGGAGAGACGCGCGTCAGTGCGACCCCGGATTCAGTCGCCAGGCTGATCAAGCTGGGCCTCGAGGTCTGCATAGAGAAAGCTGCGGGTGAGCAGGCCGGTTACCTGGATGCAGATTACGAAGCTGCTGGCGCAAGTATCGTTGCAACGCAGAGCGTGCTTGAATCGGATTTTGTGTTTGCCATCAACCTGCCGGAAAAGAAGGATCTTGCTGCAATAGCGTCCGGGAGCATGCTGGTACTATTTCTGGGTATGTGTGAGGACGATGGCACACTGAATGAACTGGCAGGTCGCAACGTTGACGTGCTTGCGCTCGAACGCATCCCACGCATTTCCCGTGCACAGTCCATGGATATCCTGTCTTCGCAGGCCAACATCGGTGGTTATCGTGCAGTTCTTGAATCGACTGCCCACTACAAGCGCTTCTTCCCGTTGATGATGACGTCGGCGGGTTCTGCCAAACCAGCACAGGTCATCATATTGGGTGCTGGTGTCGCCGGCCTGCAGGCCATTGCAACAGCACGCAGGCTGGGAGCACAGGTTCGTGCCTATGACGTGCGTGCAGAGGTCAAGGAGCAGATCGAGTCGCTGGGGGCAAAATTTATTGAGCTGGATATCGGCGAAGAGGGTGGCGGTGAGGGTGGATATGCCAAAGAGCTGTCAGATGAAGCCAAACAGAGACAACAGCAGTTGTTGTCCGATGAACTGAAAAAGGCCGACATCATCATCTCTACCGCGGCCATCCCCTGTCGTCCGGCACCACAGCTGATAACGGCTGAAACCGTGCAGGGCATGCGTGAAGGCTCCGTCATTATTGATATGGCAGCGGCCACCGGCGGTAATTGTGCGCTGACTCAGGCTGGTAAGGTTGTTGTTGAGCACGGCGTAGAGATCATTGGCTATACCAATTATCCGGCCATGGTGCCCACCGATGCGAGCAGTTTCTTTGCGCGCAACCTGGTGAATCTGGCAGCGCTGCTGGTCAGCAAGGAAGATGATGCAGTGGTGCGGCCTGACTATATGCAGGATGAAATTACCGAAGCCGCACTGATCGTCTATAAGGGCGAAGTCAAATTTTAATCTTATTTGTGGGAGCTATAAGATGACAGAAACCATCACAGCAGCAGGCATGTCCCCGGCCATCGTCGCATTGTTCATATTCGTGCTGGCCTGCTTCATTGGCTACTTCGTGATCTGGGGTGTCACCCCGTCGTTGCACACACCATTGATTTCGCTGACCAATGCCATCTCCGGCATTATTATTGTCGGCGCCATACTGGTGGCGGGATCAGCCAATGCCACAGGGCTGGAGCAGGGCATAGGTTTCATCGCCGTGACCCTCGCCTCGATCAATATCTTCGGTGGCTTTGCCGTGACGCAGCGCATGCTGTCCATGTTCAAGAAAAAAGACAAATAACCGGGCAGCTTGACTATGTTTAATATCGACACACTCGCGATTTTCTACCTGATTTCAGCATCGCTGTTCATCCTCGGCCTGAAGGGCTTGACGCACCCATCCACTGCGCGGCGTGGCAACTATTTCGCGATGATTGGCATGGTCATCGCGATAGCGGCGACGCTGGTCAGCCCTGCGGTGCAGAACTATTCCCTGATTATTGCCGGTCTAGCGCTGGGTGCCGTGATTGGCATCGTTATCGCAATGAAGATAGACATGAAGGCGATGCCGCAACTGGTAGCTGCCTTCCATAGCCTGGTTGGTCTGACCGCTGTACTGGTAGCGATAGGAACCTATACCGAGCACGCAGCGGCTGGTCACATTGGCGGCATCACGCTGGTCGAGCTGGGTGTTGGTGCCTTCATAGGTGCTGTCACCTTTACCGGCTCATTGATCGCCTTCGGCAAGTTGCAGGGCATCATGAGCGGCAACCCCATTGTGTTCAAGGGTCAGCACATGCTGAACCTGGCACTCGGTATCGCGTCGTTGTTGCTGGTGATCCAGTTTTACCAGCAGGGCGGGCTGATGCCATTGCTGCTGATCACAGCCATCGCATTGGCGCTGGGTTTCCTGCTGATCATTCCAATCGGTGGGGCAGACATGCCGGTCGTCGTTTCAATGCTGAACTCCTATTCCGGTTGGGCAGCCGCAGCGACTGGCTTCACACTGGGCAACCACGCCCTGATCGTCACCGGTGCACTGGTAGGCTTCTCCGGAGCGATCCTGTCATTCATTATGTGCCGGGCAATGAACCGCTCGTTTATCAGTGTCATTCTCGGCGGTTTCGGTGGCGAAGATGATGAAGGTTCCGAGGCGGCGCAGGCCGCCAATCAGGGCGTCAAAAGTGCAGCAGTCGAGGATCTGGCTTTCATGATCGAAAACGCCAGCAAGGTCATCGTCATTCCGGGTTATGGTATGGCTGTTGCACAGGCGCAGCATGCGCTCAAGGAACTCACTGAGATACTCGACGAAAAGGAAATTGAGATAAAATTCGCCATCCATCCGGTTGCAGGTCGTATGCCGGGTCATATGAACGTGCTGCTGGCCGAGGCAGATATTCCCTACGATCACGTTGCCGAGATGGAAGACATCAATCCGGAGTTCGCCACCGCTGATGTAGCACTGGTAGTTGGCGCCAACGACGTGACCAATCCTGCCGCCAAAACCGACAAGTCCAGCCCGATCTATGGCATGCCGATTCTGGATGTTGAAAAGGCCCGCTATGTCTTCGTAATCAAACGCTCGATGCGGCCAGGTTATTCAGGCATCGATAACCTGTTGTACTACCGTGACAACTGTTCGATGGTGTTTGGTGACGCGAAGGAAGTGTGTGAGTCGCTGACTAACGAGCTGAAGAACTCCTGATTATTTAAAGGAGTCGCCGCGAGGGCGCGCTTCCCGCAGGCGCGTCATCCAAATTTTTAACCACTGCGGCTCTTTTATAAGTTGTGTTATGGGAGGCGCGCCCCCGCGGAGATTGTGTTTCCCAAAACCCTACTCATGCCGCTCAAACACCTTGAATCCACTCGACTGAACCAGCGCGTCACGCCGTGCCTCCTCGAGGTCGGAACCTACCATCTCCTTGACCATGTCCATGAATGAGATCTTTGGTACCCAGCCGAGTTGTTCACGCGACTTGGTTGGGTCGCCGAGCAGAGTCTCCACTTCACAAGGGCGGTAGTAACGTGGATCGACCCGCACGATGACCGTGCCGGATTCCGGGCAGGTGTCTGACAGGTCAACGTTGTCCTGATTCAGGCTTTCGATGATGCCGACCTCGTCCACACCCTCGCCCTGCCAGCGGATCTGGATGCCCAGTTCATTGGCAGACAGTTCAACGAATTCCCTGACCGAGTGCTGCTCGCCGGTTGCGATGGCAAAATCTTCCGGTTTGTCCTGCTGAAGTATCAGCCATTGGGCCTCGACGTAATCTTTAGCGTGGCCCCAGTCGCGTTTGGCGTCCATGTTGCCCAGATACAGGCAGTCCTGCATTCCGAGTACGATGCGTGCCAGCGCACGGGTAATTTTACGGGTTACGAAGGTCTCGCCGCGGACCGGTGATTCGTGGTTGAAGAGGATGCCGTTGCAGGCAAACATACCATAGGATTCGCGGTAGTTGACGGTGATCCAGTAGGCATACATCTTGGCCACGGCATACGGTGAGCGCGGGTAGAATGGCGTCGTTTCCTTCTGCGGCGTCTCGGCGACCTTGCCAAACAGCTCTGAGGTCGAGGCCTGGTAAAACCGGCAGCTGTCCTGCATGCCCAGCATGCGGATGGCTTCAAGCACGCGTAATGGGCCCAGTGCATCGGAATTGGCTGTGTACTCCGGTTCTTCGAAGGACACCGCGACGTGGCTCTGCGCGGCGAGGTTGTAGACCTCGTCTGGCCGGGTCTGCTGGATGATGCGCACCAGCGAGCTGGAGTCGGTCATGTCGCCGTAGTGCAGTACGAAATTCTGCTCTGCCTCGTGCGGATCGTGGTACAGGTGATCGATGCGGTCCGTGTTGAATAATGATGTGCGTCGCTTGATGCCGTGCACCTCATATCCCTTCTTTAGAAGAAACTCGGCCAGATAGGCGCCGTCCTGGCCGGTGATGCCTGTAATCAGTGCGGTCTTGCTCATTTATTATGTCTCGTTATACTTTTTTGTGGACTGTGTGTCTGTAAGCAGTTAATTCTAGCAAAATTACCGTATCGACTCTGCATGATGTAAGTCAAAGGCAAATATTTGTCTATCGCTATAATCTACGGTGATGTCTTGAAAACAAAGTAAGCAAAGTACGGCATAGCAGACTACGAGTGTCAGGCATTGGGTATTTGTTCTGGAAGACGCCGTGAATACATCCATCCAGGCTCGGTGTTGGCATCTGCTGTACATGAATGTGCAAATGCCGCGATTGCATGGATGCAATTGAGCGGCCATGCCAACAACACTTCCTCCATAAATACCCAGTACCTTTCATGATGTTGTTGCACCAATCTGACGCTGAATAACGACAAACGGATGAAACAGAATGCTCATCAATCTCGATGATCCTACTTCGAAACGCGTCAGGGGCGTTGCTCTGCTGCAACTGGGATTCCGCCCATTTTTTCTGCTGGCAGGGCTATCTTCAGCCTTGTTGCTGTTTTATTGGGGATTCATTTTTCAAACAGGCAGTGAACGTCTGGCATACGGTCCAATAAGCTGGCATGGCCATGAAATGATATTTGGCTATGTAGTGGCCGTTGTGGCAGGCTTTCTGCTCACCGCTGCAAAAAACTGGACGGGTAAGCAGACGCTCAATGGAGCGACACTGATGCTGCTGGTGCTGCTATGGCTGGCAGGACGTGCCGGCGCATTGATGGCCGAGGTATTGCCGCTGTGGCTGATTTCACTGATCGATCTGTCTTTCATTCCCATTCTTGCCGTTGCCGTAGCTGTGCCCATCGTTCAGGCCAGAAACTACCGGAATCTTGTCTTCATTGGAATCTTGCTGATCTATGCAGTTGCGAACGGTATGTTCCATCTCGGTACCAACACAGTATTCAACAACGGCGAAGCCATTGGTATTTATACAGGTCTTTACACCGTCATTCTGTTGATCAGCGTTATGGGTGGTCGCGTGATTCCCTTTTTCATCGAACGCGGCCTGAGTAATGGCTTCACAGCGATTAAGCGGAAAAGTATCGACGTCTCATCAATTGCACTGCTCATTGGCTTTGCTATTCTCCACATTGCAGGTGTCGATGGAAGACTGACTGCCGCAGTGGCGCTGGCTGCGGCTATTGCCCATGGCATCAGGCTCGCAGGCTGGTACCACCATGGCATCTGGCGTGTACCATTGCTATGGGTGCTGGTAACAGCCTATGGCTGGATAGTGCTGGGATTACTGTTGATGGTTCCGGCGATGCTCGGCCAACTGTCGGTGATGCTGGCGATTCATGCCATAACAGTCGGTGGGATCGGACTTGTCACCGCAGGGATGATGGTGCGTGTTTCAATGGGGCATAGCGGACGCAAGCTGCATGCCCCTGACAGTCTGGTGCTCTCTTTCATTTTGCTGAACATAGCTGCCGTGGTGCGGGTTCTTGTGCCAATTGTATTGCCAGGCCTCTACAGCGATGCAGTGTTTGTCTCTGCGATGATATGGGGCATCGCCTTTATGATGTTTGTCGTCAGAATGGCACCGGTGTACTGGCTGCCGCGAACTGACGGCAGACCGGGTTAGCAGCATTGTCCTATATTGAAGATGCCATCCGTTCTTCCAGCGGTCCATGGAAGACATCCAGGCGCACCAGTTCGCTCATCATGTGATCAACACATTCCTCGATGCTGGCGCTGTCGGTGTCGACAATAATCTCGGCGTTTTCGGGTTCTTCGTAGGGTGACGAGATGCCGGTAAACTCCTTGATTTCTCCACGGCGCGCCTTCTTGTACATGCCTTTGACATCTCGTTCTTCGCAGGTCTCAAGGCCACAGCGCACGTAAATTTCAACAAATTCGCCCTTATCGACCAGTCCACGCACACGCTGGCGGTCGCTGCGAAATGGAGATATGAAGGCAGTCAATGCGATGACACCGGCATCGATAAACAGTTTGGACATCTCTCCGATACGGCGGATATTTTCTTCGCGGTCTTCATGGGAAAAGCTCAGGTCACCGCACAAACCATGGCGCACGTTGTCGCCGTCCAGCACGATGGTGGCACAGCGAAGTTCGTGCAGCCGCGCTTCCAGTGCGTTAGCCAGGGTAGATTTTCCAGCTCCGGACAGGCCGGTAAACCAGATGATGACACTTTCATGTCCGTGTAAACGTCTCCGTTCTGCTTTACTAATGGCACTCTGGTGCCATACGACATTATCGCTTTTCATGGAATTCATACTTCGGTGTTTACGAGAGAGGCGGAATATAGCACAGAGGCAGTGCATCCCGGATGCCTGAACGGTCTAAATGGTTATAAATACTGGTTAGGCAGGAATACGACTGGAAATTTTACTGCGATACGGTTAGCGTTAGCTGCCAATCAGTACAAACACACCCCTGAATGCCCGACGCAACACCAGATCAGTCCTCTGCAAAGAAGCTCTACATCAAGACCTTCGGCTGCCAGATGAACGAATATGATTCCAGCCGTATGGCCGACCTGCTGGCCGGAAGTCACGGCATGCAAGTCACGCAGGATCCCGAACAGGCAGATGTGCTGTTGCTGAATACCTGCTCGGTACGTGAAAAAGCCCAGGAAAAAGTTTTTTCACAGCTCGGTCGCTGGAAAGAATGGAAAAGCGAGAGACCCGATCTGATCATCGGTGTCGGCGGCTGTGTGGCGAGCCAGGAAGGTGATGAAATTCTCAGTCGTGCACCCTACGTCGATCTGGTTTTTGGACCGCAGACTCTTCACCGCCTGCCACAGTTGATTGACGGCTGTCGTGATCAGCATGTCAGCATGGTCGATACCAGTTTTCCTGAAATAGAGAAATTCGACACACTGCCTGAACCACGCGCAGATGGACCTGCTGCATTCATTTCTATCATGGAGGGCTGCAGCAAATACTGCAGCTTCTGCGTTGTACCCTATACACGTGGTGAAGAGTTTTCACGACCGTTCGATGATGTGCTTGCTGAAGTATGCATTCTCGCCGAACAGGGAGTGCGTGAAGTCAACTTGCTGGGGCAGAACGTCAACGCATATCGCGGTACGATGCACGATGACAGTGTCGCCGACCTTGCGACTTTGTTGCGTTATGTATCTGAGATAGAGGGTATCGAACGTCTGCGCTTCACGACATCTCACCCACTCGAATTCAGCGATGAGCTGATCCAGGCCTATGCTGAATTGCCTAAACTGGTCGACCATCTGCATCTGCCAGTGCAAAGTGGGTCGGATCGTATACTCGAACTGATGAAGCGCGGTTACCGCGCCGGTGACTATCTTTCGATCATCCGGCGTCTGCGGGATGTGCGGCCCGACATCAGCCTGTCATCGGACTTCATCGTGGGCTTTCCCGGTGAGACGGAAGCCGATTTTCAGGCCACTATGAACCTGATCGAGGAAGTGTCATTCGATCACTCATTCAGTTTTATATACAGCGCCCGTCCTGGCACACCGGCAGCCGATCTGGACGACAGTGTTCCGCTCAAGCTTAAGAAGGAACGCCTGGCAAGGCTGCAGCAGCGTATTCTCGACATGGCAGGTGCTATAAGTCAGAACATGGTCGGCAGCGTACAGAAGGTGCTCGTGCAGGGCATATCGAAAAAGAACACAGCCGAAATGGCAGGCCGGACCGAGAACAACCGTGTCGTGAACTTCCCGGGTCAGCAACGCCTGGTCGGGCAGCTGGTCGATGTGCGTATTACTGAGGCACTGCCCAATTCATTGCGCGGGCAGATCGAGGGCATCGACATACCTCGCGGCATTCCGATACAGATCGTTGCAGGATAGAGGTTTGAACGAGAAAACTCCCGCCCACCATTTCCACCTGGATCCGGTTGATAATCAACGCCTCGCAGTGCTGTGTGGTGAGTTCAATGGCAATCTAAAACAGATAGAGAAACATTTCATGGTGCGCATAATGCACCGCGGTAATGATTTCACAGTCGTTGGTGATGAGGCGGTTGGTAAACAGACCGAGCAGGCCATACGCGAGTTGTACAGGCGGGCAGGTGAGGACTCGGAATTACCCGCCGCTAGCGTCCACCTGGTACTTCAGGAAACATCAAACTCACAGGCGTCTGTCAGTCGCAAGGATACTGGCGACGTCATCGTTACGCCGCGTGTCAAAATCCGCCTGCGCAATCCGCGACAGCAGACATATGCGCGCAATGTTCAGACGCATGACATCAATTTCGCCATCGGCCCTGCAGGGACCGGCAAGACGTTTCTTGCCGTCGCATGTGCGGTTGAAGCGCTGGATAGGGATGAAGTTTCACGCATCGTGCTGGTGCGCCCTGCAGTCGAGGCAGGTGAAAGGCTTGGATTTCTGCCCGGTGATCTGGAGCAGAAAGTCGACCCGTACCTGCGGCCACTGTACGACGCATTGTTCGAGATGCTCGGCTTCGAGCGTGTAGAACGGCTGATAGATAAGAACATAATAGAGATTGCTCCGCTTGCCTATATGCGCGGACGGACACTCAATGATGCAATGGCTATTCTGGATGAAGCGCAAAACACGACAGAAGAGCAGATGCGCATGTTCCTGACCCGTATCGGCTTCCGTTCGCGTGCCATCATCACCGGCGATATTACCCAGACAGACCTGCCTCGCAGTCAGCGCTCGGGGCTTATGCATGCGATAGAGGTACTCGACCGGATCAACGGCATCAGCTTCAACTATTTTGAGGCCCGTGATGTCGTGCGTCACCCATTAGTCCAGAGTATCGTTGAGGCGTATGAGCAGGCGGACAAGCAGGATGAAGATTGATCGTCAGCTCGCCGCGGACGGTTTTGCCGCACCTTCTGTGGAGCTGATACGCAACTGGGCCGAAACCACTCTGGCTGCTGCAGGCCATGAGACTGAAGAACTGACTGTCCGCGTTACAGATGAAGCTGAAAGCGCTCGCTTGAATGAGCGTTATCGCGACAAGCCGGGGCCCACCAACGTTCTGTCCTTTCCGTTTGAGGAACCAGCAGACATCCACACAGGATTGCTGGGTGACCTGGTGATATGCGCACCAATAGTTGAACGTGAGGCAGCAGAACAGGGTAAGGGCATTGAGGCGCACTGGGCGCACATGATTGTGCACGGTGTGCTGCATCTTTGCGGTTATGACCATATTGATGATGGGGAGGCGCTCGTTATGGAGGGCCTGGAAACGGAAATCATAAAGAACCTCGGCTATGCCGATCCCTACTATGACGATGAAGAACAGGCACCATGACTGGCAGACAATCTGACAAGCCCCGACCTGGTGTAGTGATTCATATTATGGGGCTCCCTGCGGGTGAGATGAGAAGACATCATCTGCTGCGTTGCGTCCCATGGAAAGGACCAGCCATTCCCTGCGAGCCGCGTCTTGCATCTAATACCTTCTCGTTTCGCTTAATCGCCGCATAATATGAATCACTACACTCTATGGCGTTCCTGGGGCACCAGCGTCGGCAGAAAACTGATTGGTGACAACATGGAGCGTGATGAGCTGATAGATATGCTGCGCCTGGCAGCAGGTCGCCATGTGATCGGGCATGATGCACTGGACATGATAGAGGGGGTATTCCAGGTCTCCGAGATGCAGGTACGCGACATCATGGTGCCACGGTCACAGATGGTCGTGCTGGAACGCGATGTCTCGCCGGACGAATTTCTGCCTGTCATGAATGAACATGGCTATTCACGTTATCCGGTCATCAGCAGTGATCGCGACAATGTCATTGGCATCCTGTTGGCCAAGGATTTGCTGCGCTATTTCGACCGTCGTCAGCGCGAGCGTTTCGTGCTCAAGGATACATTGCGCGAAGTGGTCTATATCCCCGAGAGCAAACGGCTCAATGTTCTACTGGCTGACTTTCGCAGCAAGCGTAACCATATGGCAATCGTCATGAATGAATATGGAGGCGTAGCCGGACTCGTCACTATCGAAGATGTGCTTGAGCAGATCGTCGGAGAAATTCAGGACGAATACGACTATGACGAAGACGAAAGTATGATCCGCAAGGTACGCGATGGGCATGTCGTAAAAGCGATCACCCCTCTGGATGAATTCAACAGCTATTTCAGCTCATCACTCGGTCACCGGGATGTAGAAACGATCGGCGGCGTGGTATCCAACGCCTTTGGCCACCTGCCTGACCGGGGAGAAAATATTGCTGTTAGTGGTTTCCTGTTCAAGGTGCTGCACAGCGACAGCCGGCGCGTAAATCTACTGCAGGTAGAGCATATAGATCATAACCCTCCAGCGGTAAGCAAGACCGAATGACGTTCCCAAAGGGGAGTGTTGCCGTTCTGCTTGCAGGCGCTTTACTGGTTCCTGCCTTCGCGCCGCTGGAATGGTTCCCACTGGCTTTTCTTGCACCAGCAATACTTTTTTTCCGCTGGTCGAAGGTGACGCCTGTCGAAGCGGCCTGGCTGGGTTTCCTGTTCGGGCTGGGCCTGTTCGGTGCCGGTGCGTCATGGGTCTATGTATCGGTGCATGAATTTGGTTATATGCCGGCGCCGATGGCGGCATTTTTTGTGTTCCTTTTTGTTTGCTATCTGTCTCTGTTTCCTGCCATGGCCGGCTGGCTGCAGGCGCGCCTGGCACCAGCAGGTGTCATCCGACTGTTGTTTACAGCGCCCGTTTTGTGGGTCCTGTTTGAGTGGCTGCGTGGTTGGCTGATGACCGGTTTTCCATGGCTGCACTTGGGCTATACCCAGACCGGCAGCCCATTGATGCACCTGGCGCCAGTGTTTGGTGTGTATGGAATGAGTTTCTTCGTTGCGCTGATTGCAGGCCTGCTGGCTCTGCTGCCTCGAAGTACACCCGTAAACAAGCTGCTGACTGCTACTGTCATTACTGCAATATTCATGGGCAGCTGGTTTGCCGGTCGCCTGGAGTTTGTCCAGCCGGATGGAAAGTTATTCCGGGTTGCGCTGGTGCAGGCCAACATTCCGCTGAAGGAGAAATGGCAGCCAGATGCTGTGACGCACATCACCCGGCTGTACCAGGAGATGAGCAGCCCGGTGGCAGAACAGAGTGACCTGATCGTCTGGCCCGAAGGGGCGATACCCGATAGCTGGCAACGTCATGGCGAGCTGGTCGAACGGGGCCTGCCGCGCCGCGCCGATGGCAGTCGTCCCGATTATTTACTCGGCAGTATCGATATGCCGGATGACGTACGTTACTTCAATGCGGCCATTGGCTTGTCCGATAAAACCACCATCTACCGCAAACAGCACCTGGTGCCGTTTGGCGAATTCCTTCCTTTTGCCGGGATACTGGGCTGGCTGATTGATTACCTGCATATCCCGATGTCGGATTTTTCAGGCTGGCAAGAGGCACAGGCGCCTCCTGTTCTGGCGGGTCATCGCGCCGGTGTCAGCATATGTTATGAGGATGCTTTTGGTGAAGAACTCATAGCGGCTGCGGCTGATTCAGCCTTTCTCGTCAACCTCAGTGAAGACGCCTGGTTCGGTGACTCACTGGCACCGCATCAACGATTGCAGATGGCGCGCGTGCGTGCTCGTGAAACGGGCCGCAGTTTTTTGCGTGCGGCGAATACAGGTGTCACTGCGGTTATTGCACCGACAGGAGAGGTCAGTGCAAGGCTGGAGCCTTTTCAACGCTCTGTTTTGACTGCCAGCGTCATGCCAATGAGTGGCCTGACGCCATACGTTCGCTACGGTAATATCCCATCACTGGTGCTGCTGGGCGTCTGGTTGCTGGTCGGTGTTATGTCAGGAAGAGTGCGGCCAGGCCGAGAAAACTGAAGAAGCCGATAACGTCGGCCACGGTGGTCAGTGCGACGCCGCCGGCCAGTGCAGGGTCGATGCCCATGCGTGTCATTACGACAGGCAGCAGAGCGCCGAACACGGCTGCGCTCGCCATGGTGATGACCATGGCTGCGCCGATGATCATGCCTAACTGAATATTATCGAACCACAACACAGTGATGGCCGCAATGGCCAGTGCCCATATCACCCCGTTGAGGCTGCCAACCATCAGTTCCTTGTACAGGATTCGACGTGTGTTACCTGACGAAATAGTGCCGACAGACAGGCCGCGTATTACTACGGTCAAACTCTGAATGCCTGTGTTGCCACCCATGCTGGCAACAATAGGCATCAGCACAGCAAGCGCAACCAGCTGGCCAATCGTATCCTCAAAGCGCGCGATGACGACAGACGCGACCAGTGCGGTGATCAGGTTGACGCCCAGCCATACTGCCCGGCTGCGTGTGGTCTGAGCCACCGGGGCAAAGATGTCCTCCTCTTCATCGAGTCCGGCCGGAGCCATGACGCGATAGTCCGCCTCGTCCCTGATGACATCAACAACATCGTCAACAGTAATGCGTCCAATCAGACGCTGGTCTTCATCGAGGACCGGTGCTGATACCAGGTTGTAACGGGCAAAGCCGTTGGCGACTTCGAGTTCGTCCTGCTCGGCTGTGAAGTAGTGTGGTTCGGTATTAGTGATGTCACTTATGCGCTGATCGTCATCTGCTGTGGTCAGGTCTGAAAGCAGGACGGTGCCGGTTAGCTGATTGCTGCGGTTAACGACAAACAGTTTATCCGTATATTCCGGCAGCTTCATAAGCATGCGTAGATAACGTCGCACGACAGCCACAGTGATACGGGGCCGGATTGCGACTGCATCGATATCCATCAGGCCGCCGGCAGTGTCCTCCGGGTAGGATAGAACCGCCTCGAGTTGCTCGCGCTCCTCGCGACTGACATTGAACATGACCTCGGCGATGACCTCATCGGGCAGGCCGGGTATCAGGTCTGCGATTTCGTCTGTGTCGAGCCGGTGAACGGCAGCCGCCAGGGCGTGTACATCTGTTCCGCCGATGATGCTGTCACGTACGCCTTCACCCAGTTCCAGCAGAGTTTCGCCGCGATGCTCATCATCGATGTGTCCCCAGATACGCAGGCGCTCTTCGGGCAGTAGGGATTCGAGCAGCTGCGCGATATCGGCCGGGTGAAGATCCTTCAGCAATGGCAGGGCAGCATCAACCCCGGATTCACTGAGTTTCGTGATGATTCGTTCGATCAGCTCTTCGGCATTGTCTGAGTGTGTTGCTGCCATGCTGATTCTCCTTAATGCATGCCATCAAGCCGCCGGCGGGATTTTTTACGCGTCGCACTGATATCGGTGCGGCGTATGAGGTTCTTGATTTCGAGCATGTTGGCCGGATCCATGCTGAGGCTGCGCAGGCCGAGCCCCAGCAGCGTTTCAAGACTTTCAGTGTCGCCCGCCATTTCTCCGCACATAGTGACTGGAATGCCGGCCTTTTCACCTGCTCGTACCGTCATATCGATGAGGCGCAGCACAGAAGGATGCAGGGGGTTGTACAGATAATTGACTTCATCGTCGACGCGATCGATGGCCAATGCATACTGAATCAGGTCGTTGGTGCCTATAGACAGAAAATCCAGATGCGGTGCAAACAGGTCTGCCGAAATAGCCGCAGCCGGCACTTCAATCATGCCACCGATTTTTATTTTTGAATTGAAGGAGACCCTTTCCTTGCGCAGCGATCGTTTTATTTCACTGATCAGGTCGAACACCTGGAACAGCTCGTTGAGGCTCGAAAGCATCGGTATCATCATGCGCACCTGCCCATGCGCTGAGGCACGCAGGATGGCACGTAACTGTGGAATAAATAACGCCGGGCGCTGCAGACACAGGCGTATGCCGCGCAGCCCGAGGGCCGGATTGCTGGTTGATTCACAGCTGCCGTCTACCGTTTTGTCGGCTCCGAGATCCAGGGTCCGGATCGTGATCGGGCGTTTGCCGAGACGGCGCAATATACGCATATAGGCATTGAAATGATCGCTTTCGGACGGCAGGTCATCACGGTTCATGTACAGGTATTCGGTGCGAAAAAGGCCGATGCCGGACGCATTGGCATTCAGTGCTGCACGTATATCGCGTGGCATTTCGATATTGGCCTGCAGATTGATCCGTACACCATCCCTGCTGACCGACCCGCTTTTTTTCAGTGCATCGAGTTGCCGAGTTTGTTGACGATCGCTGCGGCGAAGCTGCCGGAAGGTTTTTAGTGTCTGTTCATCAGGAGCGACGATGACATTGCCGCTGCGACCATCTACGATCAGTTTGTCCCCGTGACGAATGTAGCTGGTAGCAACATGCATGCCCACAACGGCAGGGATACCGAGACTGCGAGCCAGAATTGCCGAGTGTGAAATAGGGCCGCCGAGATTGGTCAGAATGGCACGGATGCTTTTCGGTTTCAGTGCCATGGTATCGGCAGGAGCAAGGTCGCGTGACACGATGACCGGATCTTTGAACTCTTCAGTCAGGCTGGCACTACTGACTTCTTCTACACCCATCAGATTGCGCTGTATGCGGTCAGCTATTTGCTGGATATCATCGCCACGACTGCTCAGGTAGTCATCCTCCATTTGCTCGAACACGTTCATCAGCGATTGGCTCTGCATGGCAATGGCCTGTTCGGCGTTGATCTGTTGGAACGAAATCAGCTCTTCCGGAGCCTGGGACAGCATCGGGTCCTCGAGCATCATCAGGTGCGCCTCGATGAAACTGGCAGCTTCCGGCGGCGAATCGTGAGGAATGTTCTGGCGAATCTGGATCAACTGCAGACGGGCGGCTGCGATGGCTGCACGCAGACGGTGGATTTCATCGTCGATACGCGAGCGGGGGACGCGATATTCCGGCGTATCAACGACATCTTGCGCCAGCACGCATGCGGTACCAATGGTGATGTCCTTGCCGATGCCAGCGCCGTGTAGGGAAAACATCACTCATCCTCTCCGAAGTAGTCTTCAATGAGTTTTTTCAGGGCGGTGGCCGATTCCAGCTCATCGGGCCCATGTACGCGCAGCTCCAGGCGTGTACCCTTTGCTGCTGCCAGCATCATCACGCCCATGATGCTTTTACCATTGATCGTTGCATGCTCACTGATCAGTTCAACATTGCTCTCGTAGACAGATGCCAGCTTGACGAAGCGTGCAGCCGCACGCGCATGCAGGCCAAGTCGGTTAATGATGATGACCGATCTGGTGATCATGCGCCTGTTCCTTCTTCAGCGTGTGAATGCTGATAAAAACTCAGAATGCCCTGAATGCCACCGTCGCTGCCATAGTGAAGCAGTTCATCCAGATCATTTTCCTGATGGGTCAGTACACGCAGCAGCATTGGCAGATTAAGTCCCGTCAGCATGGCTGTGTTCTGTTGACGTGTGAAACCACGCGTCACATTGAAGTGGGTGCTGCCGGGCAGGTCGACGAGGATCAGGTATTGTGTACGATCGAGTCGATTGATTGCCTCAGTGATCTGGTCCGGAAGTTCATCCACGGTACCGGGTGTATCGTGGATGGAAATGCACTCGATGTGTGCAGCAGGTTCACCGAGTATGTGCGACGCTGCATTGACAAGTGCCTGGCCGATGCCTGCATAGGAAATCAAAATGATGCCTGTCACATCAACTCCCGGTGCCTCAACTGTATTGGCATGCCGCTGTCGGTGAATCGTTCCTGCAATTGCTCGGCAATATAGACAGATCGATGCTGGCCACCGGTACAGCCTATGGCAATCGTTACGTAGCTGCGGTTCTCCTTCTCGAAGTGTGGCAGCCACTGATTCAGAAACTGGTGTATGTCCCCAATCATGTTGGTGACTGTGTCATGGCTGGCCAGGTAATCAATTACAGGCTGGTCCAGGCCTGTCAGTGCGCGCAGGTCTTCTTCCCAGTGCGGGTTGGGGAGGCAGCGGACATCGAAAACAAAATCAACGTCACCGGGATGGCCGTGCTTATGTCCAAAAGAGACTATCTGCAGCATCATGCCGGCGCCATCTCTCGCTCCGACCAGGTTGCGCACTTCGCTGCGTAGTTCATGTACTGTGTGCGTACTGGTGTCGATAGTAAAATCTGCCTGCTGGGCAAGCGATGCCAGCAGTTTGTGTTCGAGGAGTATGGCGTCAGAGAGCGAGGTTGATTCGTCCGTCAGGGGATGGCGCCGCCGTGTCTCGCTGAAACGTCGCATCAGGGTCTCATCGTCGGCGCTCAGGTACAGAATACGGTAATTGATACCCAGTGTTTCGAGCTGCTGCAGGCTCTCGGGCAGGTTTTTCAGAAATTGCTTATTGCGCACGTCAATCCCGATAGCCACACGCTTGGTTTGCTGTGAAGGGCTTTCCAGCAGATTTTGTGCAAAGGGCGGCAGCAAATTGGCCGGTAAATTATCGATGCAGTAATAGCAGATGTCTTCCAGCGCCTGCAGTGCGACGGTTTTGCCTGAACCGGACAAGCCACTGACTATGATCAGGTCCATTGCTTGTCTACTCCGGCCCTGCATCGCTTTTTGTGCTGATCTCTTCTTCCTGCCGGGAGATGAACTCCTCGACTGCGTCATATCCCCGGTTAACGAGTATCTGGTTACGCACAGCCCCTTCGACCAGAATTGAAAGATCGCGTCCAGGCGTCACCGGGATGGTGACTTCCGGGATCTGAATACTGAGGATTTCTCGAAAGGTTTTTTCCTGCTGCAGCCTGTCCATATTATTGAGGTGTTCTGGTTTCATGCGCTGGAGGTGCACGATTAATTCTATTTGCTTGGAGATGCGGCTCGCGGTCTCACCGTACATTTTAGTGATATTGAGAATGCCCAGCCCGCGTACTTCGAGGAAATTCCGGAAGCGACTGGCACAGTAGCCTTCCAGCATATCCGGTGCGGTGCGTCTGACCATGACCGAATCATCGGCAACCAGGTGATGTCCTCTGGAAACCAGTCCGAGTGCAAGCTCACTCTTTCCAATACCGCTTTCACCCGTCAGCATCACACCATGGCCCATTACTGACAGCAAAACACCGTGCAGGGTCGCACGTGGCGACAACGCCTTCGCCAGGTAGTACTGCAGTGTATGGATCAGCTCGGGGGCGGGCAGCTGGCTGGTGATCAAAGGCATGTCTGATTGATCGGCAACAGCAAGCAGGTTTGCCGGGACATCCTGACCATCACTCACGATGATCATGGCTGTCCGTTCTGCAGTGAATATATTATTTATCGTCGATATGCTGTGTGTTTTGTCGAGGCTGGTCAGGTATTCCATTTCAGGTACGCCGACGACCTGCACGCGATTGCTGTGTACGGTGTTCAGGTAGCCTACCAGGGCCATTCCTGCCCAGCGTGCGTCGGGGCGCTCTATATGCCGGTCTGAGCCTGTCGGACCGGCTGCCCAGTCCAGCTGCAGGCGTGTTTGCTGGCTACGGTAGAGTTCACCTGCCGTCAGCGATGTGAGTTGACTCATGATGCATCGTCAGTATTTTTCGAGCTACTGCCAGTCAGCAGGGCATGTATTTCCTCCGCTGAACTGCTGGCAGTCAGGGCAGCACGCAGATCGGGCTCGCGAAACAGACCAGCAAGCTGGGCCAGCAGGTTCAGGTGGACATCTGTGGCATGCTCCGGCACCAGCAATGCAAAGACCAGATTGACAGGCTGCTTGTCCGCTGCATCGAAGTCGAGCGGTTCTGTGAGTGACATGAAGATGGCAAGGGTCGTCGACAGACCATCAATGCGGCCATGCGGCAATGCCACTCCTGCACCGATACCGGTACTGCCCAGATTCTCGCGTTCGATCAGCTTGCTGAAAATGGTACGTGCATTGAGGTCTATACCTTCTCCGGCAAACATTCCGGCAAGGTCTTCAAGCAGACGTTTCTTGCTCGTTGTGCTGTGCCCGAGCACGATATGGCCGATTGGCAGGATATCGTCGATGCTGGCAGTGTCGTTATGTCCCGTATCACTTTGCTCGTGATCGATACTGGCGTGGCTAGAGGACATGGGTCAGGCCGTATTGCGCCGGTGGTCTTTGAGTTTTTCCTTGTGCTTGATGACCTGACGATCAAGCTTACTGGACAATGAATCGATGGCTGCGTACATGTCATCCTCTTCTGCATTGGCGTGAATAGTTGCGCCACTTGCATGAATCGTGGCTTCCGCCATCTGGCGTGTTTTTTCTACTGATAGTACGACATGTGTGGTTGTGACATGATCGAAATGGCGTTGCACACGTTCCAGTTTTTCTGTCACGTAGTCGTTCAGGGAGGGAGTGACTTCGATGTGTTGTCCAGTGATATTCAATTGCATATGAAACTCCTTCAGGTTGTTAGCGATTTACGCATATTGGAGGGAGGGATAGTCATCAGCTCTCGGTACTTGGCGACAGTGCGTCGTGCCACCTGAATGCCCTGCTCGGAAAGCAGTTCGGCAATCCGGTTGTCGCTGATGGGTTTGCTGGACGGTTCGTTCTCAATCAATGTGCGGATATGGGAACGAATTGCCGTAGCAGAACAGGTTCCGCCGTCAGTTGTGCTGACATGGCTGGAAAAGAAATATTTCAGTTCGTAGACACCCAGCGGTGTCTGCATGTACTTGTGGGTGGTTACCCGAGATATAGTCGATTCGTGCAGGTCGAGCGCTTCGGCGATGTTGTGCAGCACCATTGGTTTCATGGCCGTGTCGCCGTGCTCGAAGAAATCATACTGGCGTTTAAGGATTTCATTGGCAACGCGCAGCAGGGTGTCGTTGCGATTCTGAAGACTTTTTATATACCAGCGCGCCTCCTGCAAATTGTCGCGCAGGTAGCGATTATCATCACTGCTGTCGCCACGCTTGATGAGGCTTTTGTAATATTTGTTAACACCTAGCTTTGGCAGGGCTTCCTCATTGAGAATGATCCGCCAGCGGCCATTGATTTTTTTGACCATCAGATCAGGAATGATGTAGCGGGGATCCTCTGTCTGGATAGCGCTGCCTGGTCTCGGATTCAAGCTCTGGATCAGAGCAATCGCACCATTCAGTTCTTTGGGTGTTGTGCGAACAGCACGCTTCAGCCTGGCCATGTCGCGGCTTCCGATCAAACCAAGATGATCGCTGACGATTTTCCTTGCAGTATCCAGATAAGGTGTGTCTTCAGCGTACTGACGTAACTGGATAAACAGGGAATCGGCGATGTCACGACCCGCAACACCTACAGGGTCGAAGCTCTGGACCATGTGCAGGACGGCAATCACTTCATCCTCCTCGACGTTCTGGTCGGGTTCGAAGTCCTGCAGGATTTCGTCTATTGACTGGGTCAGGTAGCCGTCGTCGTTGACGGCTTCAATCAGCGTCGAGGCGATGACGCGATCACGTTCAGACAGGGGTGTCATCTGCAGCTGCCAGCTGAGGTGGTCGTGCAGTGTGGTCGGAGCCGAGTTGCGGGTATCGATTTCGTTGCCCGTCCAGTTGTCGCTGCCTGAGCCGGTACCAGACGAAACAGGAATATATACATCTTCTTCCCAGTTGTAGTCATCCTTGAGCTCTTCGCTTGCTGGTCCCTGTTCGAACACTTCGTTCGTATCCTGGCTCTCGTTCGGAGTTTCAGTGTCACTGCTTTCAGTTGTGGGAGTTTCGGCTGATTCCTCATTGCCCTCGTCGGCTTCCAGTGTATCGAGCAGTGGATTATTTTCCAGGGCAGACTGTATTTCTGTGCGCAGGTCTATGACTGAAAGCTGCAATAGCTTGATAGCCTGTTGCAGTTGGGGTGTCATGGCCAGTTTCTGGCCGAGTTTTAGTTCCAGTGACTGTCTCATGCAGGATAGGTAACCTTACCGGTCCGGACAGGGTTGTTTTTCATGATGTTTTTACCCTCCGTATGTTCATCTTCCTCCCGTGTTGGTGTGTTGTCAATTGGAGAAATGAGGGGGTAAGTCCTGTATCCACTATTCAGTTTGGGTCGGGATCTGCGTGAGGCCTTCCCAAGACTCGCTGTGAATACGTCCGTGTACGCTCTGCATCCGCGTCCCTGCGGATGAAGGTCTTGAAAAGGCCTCCCCCATACCTCTTGTAAACTGTGAGTTCGGAGACCCACTCGTCACATCCATCGGGTAAGGGGGTGCGGTTTTCAGGGGTATCCGCGGCCATGGACGGCCGCGGCTAAGCCTACATGGATGTATTCACGGCGTCCCCTGAAAGCCGTACCCTCTTGGTCGGTGGATATCACCATATGCTCTTTATATATTACCTAGAGACGGAAATTGTGCCCCAGGTAAACTTCACGGACTTCCTTGTGGGAGAGGACGTCTTCGGCACTGCCGGCAGTCAGGACTTGGCCGTCGCTGAGGATATAGGCGCGGTCGCAGATGCCGAGGGTCTCGCGTACGTTATGATCTGTGATGAGCAGGCCGATACCCATGTTCTTCAGTTGCGAGATGATCTGCTGGATGTCGCCGACTGAGATTGGATCGATGCCGGCAAAAGGTTCATCGAGCAGAATGAATAAGGGTTCCAGTGCCAGCGCACGGGCAATCTCGACACGACGGCGCTCACCACCCGACAGACTGATGCCCAGCGAGTCACGCTTGTGTTCGATATTGAATTCCTCGAGCAGGTAATCGACGCGCTTGTAGCACTCTTCGGTGGTCAGGTCGGGCTGTACTTCCAGTACAGCCATGATGTTCTCTTCCACGGTTAACTTGCGAAACACCGATGGTTCCTGCGGCAGGTAACCGATTCCCAGTTGGGCGCGCTTATGCATCGGCAAGGATGTTATTTCAGTTTCATCGAGCCAGATCTGCCCCTTGTTGGGGCGCACCAGCCCAACAATCATGTAGAAACATGTTGTTTTACCTGCACCGTTGGGGCCCAGTAAGCCGACAACTTCACCCGTCTCTACCTGTATATCAACATCATTGACAACGGGCGCGCCCTTGTACTTTTTTATCAGTCCACCGGTTGAGAGCAGGCTCATGGTTTTTTCATTGCACCCGGCTGAATAATGACACGGGTGCGACCGCTCGATGAAGTTTTGGATTCCACGCCCTTGATCTTGCCTTCGGCCGTGGATTTTTCCAGCGTGCTGCGTGTTTTGCCCTTGACCGTCATTTTACTGGTCAGCGTGTTGTAATAAATGACCTGGCCGGTAATCGTATTTATACCCTGCACCAGTTTGGCATTGTCCTTGATAGTGACAAGATTTTTGGCTTGCTCAAGCGTCAGCGTCATGCCCTGGCCTCTGACTTCTTCGTCTTTGCCTTCCGGCAACTGGCTGAACTTGACCGGCTTTCCCCATGCCTGGGCAGTATCAATCTGGTTGCCAGCATACTTTACAATGACCTTGTCGGCTTCGATATGCATGGTGCCCTGGTCAATTACGACATTGCCGGTGAGTGTCCTGGTGCCAGATCGGAAATCGATATCCGTGGAGTCCGCCTGAATGGCGATCGGGGCGTCCTTGTCACTGTCCAGCGCCATGCCCGGGCCGGGCATTAGCAGGCATAGAGTAGCGATTATCGTGAAAAACTTTGTCATGATCATAAATCCTTTTGTTGTGAGATAGGCTCTTCCAGAACGATTCTCAGTTTTTCGGTTGTCGTTACGCCACCACTTCCCGTCTCGTCTTTGCCGCGTATAACGCGTACGTTACCGGTCATGATCACCTCGTCGCCATCCGGTGCGACCCAACCAGTCTCAGCATATATATGGGTAGGCGCTTCGTTTGGGGCAAGTTTAATGATATGTGGTTTATCCAGCAGCGAGGTGTCATCGTCAGGAAAATGGACCATCCTGGCAGCCTCCAGTACATACTTGCGAGTGCCGTCGATGTCCATGCCTACAGCAGTGAAATTTTCTATATAGTAATCCGGGTCATGGCGCTGCTCAATCGAGAGTTCTTCTTCAGGCTCCGCGATCAGATCGGATTGCATCCAGGCCGTCAGTGCAGCAAGCACCACGACTATGGTCAGGATAACTGAGCGCTCAAACCAGTTCACAATTCTATCTTGTCTTTACGCATCAGAAATTGCTGCATGGCGGAGGTGAATGTGCCCTGCGCATGCAGAATCATTTCACAGGCATCGCGGGCAGCGCCACAGCCGCCTGCATGCTTCGTCGTCCAGTGAGCATGTTGACCAACCAGCGTATGCGCCTCAGGAACTGTTATTGCCAGGCCGACTTTCAGCATGACTGGCAGGTCGACGACATCGTCACCGACGAAAGCGATCTGGTTATCATTCAGACCCAGTTCGTCACGCAGTTCCAGGTAGGCAGGGTATTTGTCTACAGCACCTTGAATGAGGTGGGCAATTTTAAGGTTCCGTGCGCGGTGAGCCACCAGGTTTGACTGGCGGGCAGTGATGATGCCTGTCTGCACCCCCGATTGCTGCAGCAGATTGATACCCAAACCGTCGCGAGAGTGAAAAGCCTTGCTCTCGTTGCCGTTGTTGTCGAAGTACAGCCGGCCATCGGTCAATACCCCGTCGACGTCGAATAGCACCAGCCTGATATTGGCCGCCAGTGCCATAACGGCATCTGAAATGGTCAGATCGGGGTGTAGAATATCTTCATCGTCGAAACGCATAGTCACACCAGCCCCGCTTTCAACAGATCATGCATATTCAATGCGCCAACCGGCCGATAGTCATTGTCAACGGCAATGATGCTGTTGAATGAATTCTGCTGCATCATATTGACCACCTCAGCAGCCAGAGTGCCGGGGTGGGTAATGGCCGGTTCGTGCGTCATGACTTCGGTCACGCTGGCATCGAGGTTTAATCCTTTGTTGAGGGTGCGGCGCAGATCACCGTCAGTATAGATGCCGGTCAGCTGACCAGCCTCATTAATGATGCCGGTCATGCCGAGGCCCTTGCCAGTCATTTCGAGCAATGCGGATTCAAGGCTGGCAGTTTCATTGACGAGCGGAACATCGTCGCCACGGTGCATGATGTCTGAGACGTACAGCAGCAGACGCTTTCCCAGCGAGCCACCTGGGTGGGAAAGTGCGAAATCCTGTTCTGTGAAATTGCGTGCCTTGAGCAGGGCCACAGCAAGGGCGTCACCCATGGCCAGCGCGGCAGTCGTGCTCGACGTCGGAGCCAGATTCAGCGGACAGGCTTCCTTTTCAACACCGACCTCCAGGCAGACGTCAGCCAGGTCGCACAGGGGATTGTCTTTTACGCTGGTCATCGATATCAGTGGTACACCGAGCCGTTTGATCATAGGTAGTATTGACAGGATCTCAGGTGTTTTACCGGAATTGGAGATGGCAATAACCAGGTCATCGGGTGTAATCATGCCCAGATCGCCGTGACTTGCTTCACCGGGGTGGACGAAGAATGCAGGTGATCCGGTTGATGCCAGCGTGGCGGCAATCTTGCTGCCTATATGGCCGGACTTGCCCATACCGACGACAACAACCCGGCCCGAGCACTCAAGAATTGAGCGGCATGCATCTGCGAAGGCTTCATTGATGCTGCTGGACAGGCCGGCGACAGCTTCTGCTTCCAGCTGAATAACCTTCCTGCCTTCGTTTATGAACTCATCTTTAGTCATGGTGAGTAAGTATAGGGCACCTCTATTAATTCTGGATAGATCAGATTGCATTCAAAATGTTCTTATCAAGGCGAGAATCGCACGTATTAGCTAGCTATTGCGAAGATTCTTAACGCTGAGATGGGCGATTTTGGATGTAATATGAATATTCATGAATTGATAGTAGTGCCCTACAAGCTTCAAACTGTTGCCTGATAAACCAGTAGCGCCAGATACGAGCAATACAGCATCAGCAGCACGATTCCTTTTATACGTGATAAACAGGGTATACCGCCACTGCGGTACAGAATGATATACAGCAGAACTGTAATGCCCAGCATCATTGGAATATCACGCGTGAGCACGATTTTATCTATCACAGTGGGATGCAGTATGCCGGCAAGCCCGATGACACCCAGTGAATTGAAGATGTTTGAGCCAATTACGTTGCCGATGGCTATATCGTTTTCGCCCTTGAAAACGCTTGCAACGGTTGCTGCCACTTCAGGTAGACTGGTGCCGATTGCAACGATGGTCAGGCCGATCAGCAGATCGCTGATGCCGAGCAGGGTGGCGATTTGTACGGCACCCCAGACCAGTAAACGTGAGCTGGCCACCATGAACGCTCCACCAATTATTAGCCACAGGACGGCCTGCATCATAGGCATGACCTGTGCGAGTTCCTGTTCGAACTCGGCCTGCAGCGGGTCTTCGAGTTTTGTGACTGAGGCTTGTCGGCTTTCACGAATACCCGTGTGCACTGTCCAGGCGATAATGACCAGCAAACTGATTAACAGGATAATGCCTTCAATCAGGCCCAGCTGACCATCCAGTAACACTATTAAAACCATCAACAGCGCAAGGCCCATGACAGGGAATTCCCGCCGTAGTATGGCCGAGCCCACGGTCAGGGGGGCGAGAACCGCGCCAATTCCAAGCACCAGACCGACGTTGGCGATGTTGGATCCAATTGCGTTGCCTACTGCCAGGCCGGGGTTTCCACCCAGTGCGGCCAGTGCTGAAACGACCAGCTCGGGTGCCGAAGTGCCGAAACCGACGATAGTCAGTCCGATAATCAGCGGTGAAACACCGAAGTGGCTGGCGAGGGCGGCAGCACCATCAACGAAGCGGTCTGCGCTCCAGGCAAGCACGATGAAGCCAGCCAGGATGGCCAGTATGGCAAGCAGCATGGATACAGACCTCCCTTAGTGCGTTAACATCGAATCTTGATGGCGGCGTGATTGTAGCAGAGACAACAGGCACATGGTCCAGGGGCACTTTTGCATGAATGACTATTTGATGGTCGGAACAGAGGGGCTCAATGTCGATGCATGGGCGGGGGGGTTCTACGATGAAGACCTGCCCGTCGACTGGCGTGCCGCCAGTTACAGTACATTGCTGCGCAGTGTGCTGTTGCATGATCATGAATGGAAAAAAGCCATTGAGGAGGACTGGGCCGCCGAGGTGGATGAAGGCTTCCGTTTTGTCCTGCATGCCGGGATAGCGGATATCGAAACGCTTATGGCGCTGCCTGAAAACCTGGCCAGGAAGGTAGCCGGGGTAATCATCGAAATTTCATCCCTGCCGCTTACCAGTCGAGACAGGGATGCCTTGCAGGGATTAGCGGAGCGGGTGCCCGTCAGTATTGATGTGGCATCGGAAATGGAACCGCAGCAGATTGAGGAAATTAATGGACTTTGCAGACAGTTAGATATCTCGCGTGTCTGGCATCCGTCCGCTCAGGCTGTGCCACTGGAGACAGGCAACCTGCTGGTTGCGATTCTGTCTGACGAAGGCCTGCCTGAACAGCGCGAGATAATCAGTGTGCTGGATGTCTGGATGACTGAGTTGCGTACAGCGGGTATCTTTCATGGCAGCGTCGAGAATGCTCCGCAACATGCCCAGCAAACTCGCCTTCTGGCAGAAATGATGGGTGCATGATATGCGGCTGTACTATGATTCTGTGCCAATGAACAAGGAGACTCTACATTGACAAGTTCGCTGGAGCTGGTTGAGATCAGTGACCTGCACTTCAGCTGGCAGGACAGGGTCGTACTGGACGGTATCAGCCTGTCGATCCCGCGTGGCAAAGTGACTGTCATCATGGGGCCCAGCGGCACGGGCAAGACCACATTGCTGCAGCTTATCGGCGGGCGGCTGCGGCCCGCCAGCGGCATCGTACTGGTAGATGGCCACTCGGTGCCTGATGTCAGTCGTTCTGCGCTGTTTGAACTGCGCAAACGCATGGGCATGCTGTTCCAGAATGGCGCACTGCTGACCGATCTCAGTGTGTTCGAGAATGTAGCGTTCCCACTGCGCGAGCACAGTGAACTGCCAGGTCCCGTTATACGTCAGCTGGTCCTGATGAAGCTGCATCTGGTTGGCCTGCGTGGTGCGCGTGACATGATGCCGGCACAATTGTCCGGCGGCATGGCCCGGCGAGTGGCACTGGCACGGGCAATTGTCATGGATCCGATGATGGTCATGTACGATGAGCCGTTTACCGGTCTCGATCCGATCTCCCGGGGCGTGATACTCAAGCTGATCCGTTCACTGAATGACAATCTCGGCATCACATCTCTGGTTGTGACACACGATGTCAATGAAGCCTTATCGATAGCCGATAATATCTTTTTGCTCAGCAATGGCCATGTCGTGGCCAGCGGGTCACCGGATGAGTTGATGGCCTCAAGCAGTGAAGAAGTAAGCCAGTTCATGCAGGGCAAACCGGAGGGGCCGGTGCATTTTCATTACCCTGCGGATGACTACATCGACGACCTGTTCGGTGTACAGCCATGACAGCTGTGCTGAGAATAACGGGTGCACTGAGCCTCGGTCTGATGGCGGTACTTGGACGCGCCGTAATCCTGTTGATGCATATGCTCAGGCATTCGCACGTCGTCGTGAAGCGCTTCCCGCTGTTCGTGCAGCAGCTGTATGCCATTGGTGTACTGACACTGCCCATTATCATCGTGGCTGCCATATTCGTCGGCATGGTGCTGGGCCTGCAGGGCTATAACACACTGGTCGACTATGGCGCCGAGTCTTCACTCGGTCTGCTTGTGGCCCTGTCACTGACGCGGGAGTTAGGGCCGGTGCTGGGTGCACTGTTGTTTGCAGGGCGTGCGGGCGCAGCCCTGACTGCCGAAATCGGCCTGATGAAGGCGACTGAACAGCTGGCCGGTATGGAGATGATGGCTGTCGACCCCATTTATCGCATTCTGGCGCCGCGCTTTCTGGCCGGGGTGCTAGCGCTGCCGTTGCTGGTCGCGTTGTTCAATGTGGTGGGAATCTATGGTGGCCATGTTGTGGGAGTGGAAATGCTCGGCATTAATGCCAGTGCCTACTGGTCTGGCATGCAGCAGGGCGTGGATTTTTATAATGATGTTCTCAATGGTGTGGTCAAGAGCTTCGTATTTGGCTTTGTGATCAGCTGGATAGCCGTGTTCCAGGGCTACGACGCAAGTCCCACATCTGAAGGTGTCAGCCGTGCCACGACGATGACAGTTGTGGCATCATCACTGCTCGTACTGGGACTGGATTTTGTGTTGACCTCACTAATGTTCTGAAAAATGGAAACGTGACATGCATAAGCCGATAGTCGAAATTATTGTTGGTCTGTTCGTTCTGGCCGGACTGAGCGCGCTGTTGTTTCAGTCATTCCGGGTCGGAAACCTGAACGGACAGGCAGTGGTCGACCCATACACAGTACGTGCCTACTTCGACAATATTGGCGGCCTCAAGGTGCGTGCCCCGGTCACGATGGCCGGCGTGGATATCGGCCGGATCAGCTCCATCAGCCTGGACCCTTCATCCTATCGGGCGGTCGTTGAGCTGTCAGTTTCGGGTGAGTATCGCAATCTGCCCATTGATACCAGCGCAGCGATAAATACCCAGGGACTGCTCGGTGAGCAGTATATTTCCCTCGAGCCTGGTGGTGACCCCACCTATCTAAAAGATGGTGACCGCATCAAGCTGACCCAGTCTGCGATTGTACTCGAAAACATGATCGGGCAGTTTCTGTTCGGCAATAAAGGAGAATAGCCATGTTCATGCTGCTATCCCGAACTCTAATTATCCTGCTAACGGGCCTGTCGTTGATGTCTGCTCATGCAGCAATAGCAGACGAACAGGATGCGACAGACCTGATCAGGAATACTACCGATCAGTTGCTCAGCGAATTCGATGCGCATCGCGCGGTCTATGAATCGGATAAGGACAAGCTTTATACCATGGTCGAACGTGTCGCTATCCCGCACTTCGACTTCGATCGCATGACGAAGCTCGTATTAGGGCGCTATTCAAAAAAGGCGACACCCGCTGAGTTCAATGCCTTTAAGACCGAGTTTAAAACCCTGCTGATACGTACCTATGCGACGGCGCTATTTCAGTACACTGGCCAGAGCATTCACTACCAGCCACAGATAAACGAAGCGAAATACAATATTGTTCAGGTCAGCGTACAGCTTGATCAGGTAGAACCGGTGGAGATCGAGTATTTCCTGGCAGATAGAGAAGGCGTACTAAAAGTGTTTGATGTCAGCATCGATGGAATCAGTCTGGTAACGAATTACCGGAGCGCCTATAACGCCGTTATTCGTAGTAAGGGCCTGCAGGCACTGATCGATGACCTGGCCACAAAGAACAGTAAAAATCGTGCAGTGACCAACTAAAATGGCCTCACTTAAATATCAGGATGGCCGTCTGAAACTCGACGGTGATTTGACCTGCGACAGTATCGGTGGATTGTCCCGTGAACTGCTCGTGCTGGCGGGACGGGAAGGCGATTTGACGCTGGATCTTGCTGCAGTTCAGGGCTGCGACAGTTCCACTGTTGCCATGCTGGCAGCCTGTAAGGAGGTCAAGCAGCGCCAGCAGGATAAGCTGCTGCTGGTCAATGTCCCGTCAAGGCTCTTGACCCTGTTCAGCGTCTACGGGCTGGACAACGCTTTTTTAAACGCATAGGAATCATGGCGGTATTGTCACGTTGCATATGCCAATAATGCTATATTAGCTTTTTCTGTTAATAGAGAACGAATCGGATGGTTACACCTGAAGACATCAAGGGCTGGATCGAGCAGGGCATCGAGAACTGCCAGGTTGAAATCGAAGGCGATGGACAGCATTTCTATGCGACGATCGTCAGCCCTGCCTTTAGCGGCAAGAACAGGGTCCAGCAGCATCAGCTTGTATATAAGGTGCTTGGTGACCGGATGAAGGAACAGATACACGCGCTGTCGATGCAGACCATGTCCCCTGAGGAACATGCGACAAAAGCTAACTAAATACACGAGAGGACACTATGGACGCACAGAACAAGATCAAGGCACAGGTCGAAGGCAATGACGTGATGCTGTACATGAAGGGCAATGCCACGTTTCCGCAATGCGGCTTTTCAGGCCGCGCTGTTGAGATTCTAAAGGCCTGCGGGGCAGAATTTGAGACGGTTGATGTACTGAGCAATCCTGATATTCGCGAAGGCATCAAGCAGTATTCCAACTGGCCTACCATCCCCCAGCTCTACATCAAGGGCGAATTTATCGGTGGCAGCGACATTATGCTCGAGCTTTATCAAAATGGTGAACTGCAGGATAAGATTAATAACCTTAAGGCTGGTTGATCCGGCTCTGTCTAAATTTGACACAGCGTACGCAAGCTAGCCGGTATAAGCTTGCAGGACGCGCTGTGAATTCATCCATGGTCGCTTCCGGCGTCCTGCCTCTCGCGACACTTATACATCCATGTATGACGTACGCTCTGCGTCCGCGTCCCTGCGGACGAAGGTCCTGAAAGCTCATTCCGGCCAACTTTCGTACTCGTTCAGAGAATCAGGTTAATAGTATTTGCTAGTGAAGGCTTTCGGGGTGCACTTCCCAGCAGCGTCTTCTGCAGGGACGCAGAAGCCGAGCCTACATGGATGTATTCACGGCGTCTGCTGGGAAGTGCACCCCGGAAGACTGAACGGTCTTGGCCAATGATCACCGCGAATATTGGTATGCACCCTGTTTCTGACTAACAACACAAGCTGACTGGCAACCCGCCGCAGTCTATAATCACGCTATTTACGCGGCTATTCAGTTGCTAACGGATATTTCATGGACAAACTCCTTATCACTGGCGGTAATCGGCTGAAAGGCGATGTGCGCATCTCCGGCGCCAAGAATGCTGCCTTGCCAATATTAATGGCAGCACTGCTGACTGATGAGCGGGTCACAGTCAAAAATGTCCCGCACCTGCATGACATTACGACGAGCATGGAACTGCTCGGGCGCATGGGTGTTGAGCTGGAAATCGATGAGCGCCTCAACATAACGGCGAATGCCAGTACACTGAACTCTACTATCGCGCCCTACGAACTGGTCAAGACCATGCGGGCTTCCATCCTGGTGCTGGGCCCTTTGCTGGCGCACCAGGGTAAGGCGGATGTTTCATTACCCGGCGGTTGTGCTATCGGCTCCCGGCCTGTCAATTTGCATATCATGGGCCTCGAGGCGATGGGTGCCGATATCCGCATCGAAGAAGGCTATATCAAGGCGCAGTGCGAGCGATTACATGGCGCTCACATCTTCATGGATGTGGTATCAGTGACCGGAACAGAAAACCTGTTGATGGCAGCCTGCCTGGCCGACGGCCGTACCGTCATCGAAAATGCTGCGCGTGAACCCGAGATTGTAGACCTGGCCGATTGCCTTATCAGCATGGGAGCTCAGATCAGCGGCGCAGGAAGTGACGAAATTATCATTGACGGTGTCGAGAAGCTGCATGGCACGGAGCACTCGGTGATACCCGACCGTATCGAAACGGGAACCTATCTGGTGGCTGCGGCTATTACCGGCGGTGAAGTCATCGTGCGTGATACGTCACCCCATTTGCTTGAGGCTGTGCTGGAGAAGCTGCGCCAGGCAGGTGCTGAGATAGAAGTGGGCGAGGACTGGATAAAGTTGACTACCGGGGGGAGACGCATGCGCGCCGTCGACCTGCGCACTGCACCGTATCCTGCTTTCCCAACGGACATGCAGGCCCAGTTCATGGTGCTTAACAGTATCGCGGAAGGCACCGGGCGCATCACAGAGACCATCTTCGAGAACCGCTTTATGCATGCCTATGAACTGCAACGCATGGGTGCAGATATAGATCTGCAGGGCAACACTGCCATCATCAAAGGGGTTGAGCTGCTGCAGGGTGCACCTGTGATGGCAACAGATTTGCGGGCTTCAGCATCACTGGCGCTGGCTGGTTTGGTAGCTGAATCGGACACCATTATCGACCGCATCTACCACATCGATCGCGGTTACGAAGGCATTGAGGAAAAGCTTTCCCGGCTTGGTGCAAGTATCCGACGCGTTTCGGGCCATCACTTTACCCGGGCAGCAGCGGAGGCCGCAGCAAGATGACGGACGGACTGACCATTGCGCTTGCCAAGGGCAGGATACTCGATGAAACCCTGCCGTTGCTGGCTGCCGCAGGCATCAAACCGACAGTAGACCCTCGCAAGAGCCGCAAACTTATTTTTGATACGAACCAGCCGGATACTCAGCTGGTCATTATTCGCGCCTCGGATGTGCCGACTTTCGTCGAGTTCGGTGCGGCGGATCTGGGTGTTTCCGGCAAGGACACACTGATGGAACACGATGGCGATCTGTTTGAGCTGCTAGATCTGGGTATCGCCAGGTGCCGCTTGATGGTTGCTGAACCAAAGGACCTGGCTGCAAACGACGATCCTGCGAGCTGGTCGCGGCTGCGCATTGCAACCAAGTATGTCCGCACTGCACGTCGCTTTTTTGCGGCCAAAGGCATACAAACCGAGATCATCAAACTGTACGGATCCATGGAACTCGCTCCACTGGTAGGTCTCGCTGACCGAATCGTCGACCTGGTCGATACAGGCAGCACATTGCGCGCCAACAACCTGGTTGAGATCGAACATGTCGCCGATATCAGCTCATGGCTGATTGCCAATAGTGCAGCCATGAAGCTCAAGCATGCACGCATGCAGGAGACAGTCGATGCCATTCGCAACGCACTCGAGTCGCAAGATGCCGTCGCCTGACATACTGCGCCTGGCCAGTAATGACAGCGGATTTGATGCTGCACTTGATGGTTTGCTTGATCGCTCGCACGAACAGGTCGAAGGTGTTGCTGATGTCGTCAGCGAGATCATTGCACGCATACGAAGTGAAGGCGATGCAGCACTGGTCGAGTACACGCGCCGTTTCGACCGGCTGGACATCGATGATGCATCAACACTCGAGGTAATGAAACAGCGTCTGGAACAGGCCGTCACATTAATTACGTCAGAACAGCGCAAGGCACTGGATGTTTCGATCGACCGGGTGCGCAGCTACCATCAGCGCCAGCTCGGCGAGTCGTGGGACTACACCGATGAAAGCGGGACATTGCTGGGCCAGCAGGTCACACCACTGGACCGTGTTGGTTTGTATATTCCTGGTGGCAAGGCAGCATATCCATCGACTGTCGTGATGACTGCTGTGCCTGCACGTGTGGCAGGCGTGCCGGAATTGATTATGGTCGTGCCGACTCCAGATGGTCATATCAATGAGCTGGTTCTGGCCGCCGCAGCACTGACCGGAGTGGATCGCGTATTTACTGTCGGTGGTGCACAGGCCATTGCAGCGCTGGCCTATGGCACGGAAATCATCCCGGCGGTTGATAAAATCGTCGGTCCCGGCAATGCCTATGTGGCCACAGCCAAAAGACAGGTGTTCGGCAAGGTCGGAATTGATATGGTCGCAGGCCCATCCGAGATTGTCGTGCTCTGTGACGGCAATGTAGACCCGGAATGGATTGCCATGGATCTGTTTTCACAGGCCGAGCACGATGAGCTTGCGCAATCCATCCTCGTGACGACCTCGGACAGTTTTGCCGATGATGTTGTGGCGGCTATCGATCGACTGCTGCCGACGATGGAGCGCAAGGACATCATCACAGCCGCCTTGCAGGGGCAGGGTGCAATTGTCGTTGTCGACAATCTCGACGAAGCGATTGAAGTAAGCAATCGCATCGCTCCCGAGCATCTGGAATTGATCGTCGATAACCCGCAGCAGGTTGCCGGCCGCATACGCCATGCCGGTGCCATCTTCATGGGTGCACACACCAATGAGGTGCTGGGTGACTACTGCGCCGGACCCAACCACACGCTGCCGACATCCGGCACGGCACGATTCAGCTCACCGCTGGGTACTTATGACTTTCAGAAGCGCACCAGCCTGATCATGTGTACACCGGATTCCGCCTCCGAGCTTGGGCGTACGGCTTCGGTGCTGGCGCGTTCGGAATACCTGACCGCCCATGCCCGGTCCGCCGAATACCGAATCAAGTAATCCCATGTCGAAGTTGATCCGTGCCGCACAGTGGGTGCGGGAAGATGTACAGGCACAAAAGTCCTACCATATTCCGGAAGCCAGCGACGTCATCAAGCTGGATGCGATGGAAAATCCCTGGAGCATGCCTGCCGAGCTCGATGAAGCATGGCGCAACAGCCTCGCCGGTATACAGTTGAATCGCTACCCGGACCCGGTTGCACGGGAACTGCATGCACCCTTGCGAGAGTTGATGCAGGTGCCCGAAGACGCTTCACTGCTGCTCGGCAACGGCTCCGACGAAATCATCCAGTTCATCCTGATGAGTCTATCGGCGCCCGATCGTGTCGCGATGGCGCCATCGCCGTCTTTCGTGATGTATGAGGTGCTTGCCAGGGCCTGCTGTATGAAATTCGCAGCCGTACCTCTGGATAAAAACTTTGCACTCGATATGCCCGCCATGCGCCAGGCAATCTCCAGGTATCAACCGGCAGTCATCTTTCTTGCCTGGCCTAACAACCCGACTGGCAACCTGTTCGATATCCAGGATGTGAAGGAAATTCTGTCACTGGCACCGGGCCTGGTCGTCATTGATGAAGCCTACCAGCCATTCGTAGGTATAAGCTTCATGACTGAATTGATGGACCACCCAAACCTGGTCGTGATGCGCACCTTGTCCAAGGTCGGTCTAGCAGGGCTGCGCTTGGGAATACTGGCCGGTCACAGCGAATGGCTGAATGAGTTCGACAAACTGCGGTTGCCCTACAACATCAACAGCCTGACCCAGACCACCGCGAGTTTCGCATTACAGCACTGGGACGTTTTTCAGCAGCAGATAGATGCCATCTGCAAAGAACGAGAGCGTATGCTGGGTGCTTTACAGAATATTCCCGGTATCACAGCCTGGCCCAGTCAAACTAATTTCATCCTGTTCCGTGTTGCTGACGGGCTTGCTGATGATTTACACGCACATCTGCTCGTGGACGGAATACTGATCAAAAACCTGAATCGCCCTGGTTCACCGTTGAGCAATTGTCTGCGTGTCACGATTGGACTTGCTGACGAAAATGATGCGTTTGTTGCTTCGGTGATTCGATTTACGCATCCGCATTAACCTCCGCAAATACAAAGCTGCATGGGTTCATAATTAGGCCTGACAGTGCTTAAAATAAAAGGATAACTACCTGCTCGATGGCAGAAGACGCTTCATTGCGGACCTTTACGAAATGAATCCAATGCGTGTATACGATCCTGAGCAGATATTTAGAATATACAAACGGCATAGCAAATAACCGAATACCGGCTATTGTGTGCTTGTTCTATAAAACCTTCTGACCAACCATGGTAATAAGTAAAAAAACTGTCTTAGGTGGAACCATGCGATTTTCCGTGGCTTGCTAATTGCTTGTAATGAAATAGGTATTTCCACAATCCTACCCCCTCTTAAAGCAACCTCTAACGAAAGCACACCGCAGATGCATGCGCCGTTGATATCCAGCGTCTTTGCTAGATCAGATCGAATTGCACGTAAACCTGTACCGGAATCTCCCACATTTGTTTTTCTTTGGGCTAGCCATGTCAGCACCCTCTCAGATGGTCTGGGTACGGAGTCTCGATGCCCCTGAACCATATCAGCATAACCATTAGTAATTGGCTTGATCAATTCAGGTATATATTGACTTGAGAATTCTCCATCAGCATCAAGTGTAATGACAATATCGCCACTGGCTTCCTTGAAGCCATGTTTAATTGATTCAATGTAACCTTTATTTTTGGAATTAATTAATACTTTGGCTCCATATTGTCTTGCAAGATCAGCGGTTTGATCAGTACTGGCATCGTCCACAACGATAATTTCATCAACAAACGGTTTAACCTGGTTTAAGGTATGAATAATGCGATTTGCTTCGTTGTATGCTGGGATTACAGCGGTGACGCTATTCATTTACAGCTCCATGCGAAAATCTAGCTATATTCTATGTTGAACCCGTTAAATAATCATAAATGGCTGCATCTGGCTGGTAGTTCCCTGTCATTCTATGTATATAAATGACAAGTTCCAGCTGGAAACAAACAATCGCTGAGTTATGGTGTGAAATCTAATACAGCTAACGACTGTGAGGGAATCATCACTTTTGATTCTATGTTGTGCTTCATAAGAAAAACGCTAAGAAAGCTGACATAAGAATTTAATATTTCAGAGGATTAGCTCACCTGCATAATCATTAATATTTTTAATAACGCATGAATGCGAAATGGTGTGTTTATTGCGTTATAGACTTGGGTAATTCATCAGAGTAAAAATCCAGATTAAGAGACCAACCTGAGCACTGGGGAATAAGCCATATTAACGGCATCAATATAACCCCGGACTGGGGAAGTTCCAGCACCTGTGACAGTGCGGAAACTTCAAACGGCACAGTACGGCGTTTCGCCGACATATATAACGGAGGGTGCCATGCCCTTTTATCTCTCAATTCTATCTGGTATTTCAGTTAGTCTGTTTCTTCCACTTACATCATTTGTCTATGCTGATGATCTGATTCCTCCAACTTCCTACTTCGGTGTGATGCAACAAGATATGAAAACGGAATTGAAGAAGGAGATGGACAACATGCTTGCTGAGTCGCTAGCTGATATTCGCGACTCTATACAAGAAGAGATGGTGCAGCAGTTAGCCGAGATTGAACTCCCTGGTGCGCATATGTTCGCATATACATCAGAAGAGTGTGCGCCTGAAATGGAAGAAAATATCGATACTGGTATCACACAAGCAGCGCTGAATATGGGGCTGATGATTGCTGGAAACCAACCTCAAAAGAATCCGGACACTGATAGCCAGAAACCTATTATGATTGCCAGTAACGACACGGGCTGCCTGGAAGGCGAAGATGTAATACGGTATTAATCAAGGGCCTCCTGAAGACCGGGCACATATTCAGCACCATGCAGTACCTCGATGCTTGAGCCTTTGAAGTCCTGCCCAATCGGCGCATATTGAGCGCCCAGGCATTGAGCCAGAAATGCCTCACTGATGGCGAAGAACGACATCCGGTTCTCGGGGCGCGCGAAGCCGTGGCCTTCATCCGGGTAGTTGACATAGGTCACGGGCAGGTCTTTTTTATTCATGGCATCGACCAGCTGGTCGGATTCCTTCTTGGTGACGCGCGGGTCGTTTTCACCCTGACCAATTAGCAGCGGCGAGTGTATATCGTCTACCCGTGATATGGGTGATTTCGCCAGCATTATTGCACGTGCAGCATCATCTGACGGGTCGCCGACATACTTGAACCAGCTGCCCTCCAGGAATGGCTTCCAGTATTCCGGGAAACTTTCCACCAGTGTCACCAGGCTGGAAGGGCCGACGATATCTACACCGCAGGCAAAGGTATCCGGGGTAAAAGTGACGCCGACCAGTGTTGCGTAACCGCCGTAGGAGCCTCCCATGATGGCGACCCTGTCCGGATCGGCAACCTTCTTCCTGATCGCCCAGTTGACCGCATCGATGAGGTCGTCATGCATCTTGCCGGCGAATTCACCAACCGCTGCATTGAGGAATTCCTTGCCAAAGCCGGTTGAGCCGCGGTAATTGACGCTTAACACTGCATAGCCTCTGTCTGCCAGCCACTGATGGATGGTGTTGTAACCGTATTCGTCACGGGCCCAGGGGCCGCCGTGAACGAACAGAACCATGGGTAAGGGTTTGTCAGGAATGCCATTGTTGTTCCTGTCTGATCCTTCGGGAAGGGTCAGATAGGACACCAGAGTCAGATTGTCACGCGATGGTATTTCAATAGCGTGCATGTTCTGCAGCTTGTAAGCTGCCAGTTGCGGACGTGTATCGAACAGCTTTTTAACTGTGCCTGTATTGCGATCAAACAGGTAATACACTCCAGGTTTTTGAGGACTGTCAGCATGGACGATAACGCGTAAGCCATCATCCGTCGAAGATGTGAATTTGAGGTCGCCGTCGATGGCCTTCGCAAGAATCCGGAGATCTTTTTTGACCTTGTCATTCATGGCCGTCCACGCTATGCGGTCATAATTTTCCGCATAGGCCAGCACTTCATATGTGCGTGGGTCGATCAGTACTTCACTGATGTCGGCATTTTTGCCCTTGGCCAGTACCTCGATCATTCCATCACGCGAGTCGACGCGCACCAGAGCGGCCTTGTCACGCGTTCTGCTGTCCTTGAAATACATGAGTTTGTTGTTCAGATCGAAAGAGATGAAATTCGTGGTCAAGGCGTCTTCTGCAGGAATGCTTGCGAACATATCCCATTCAGCTTTACCCGTTCTGCGCATGATGGCGCTTGCGCCGCCAGGCTGCTGCTTGATGGCGAAGCGGGGGCGCAGTTCATTGTCGATGATCCAGCCTCCGAAACCCGGGTTCTTGACGACCAGTTTCTGTTTGCCGCTGGAGATATCGATTTCATGCAAATCAAATAATTGTGCATCTCTGTTGTTGAGACCAACGAGAACGATGCCCGGTCTGTTGCGGCTGATGCCCTGCAGTTGCGCCTTGCTGTCTTTATCGAGAGGTGTCAGATCACGCACTTTGTTAGACGTGATATCGACGGCAAAGACATGCTGGTTTTCATTGCCACCCTTGTCCTGCAGGTACAGCACATAAGCACTGTCTGCCGACCACAGGTGGCGGTGTATTCCGCGCCCGGTATCTTGCGTTATTGGATGGCCTTTATCTAAGGCGTCAGCAGGTGCGAGCCATACATTCAGGACACCATCGACGGGTGCGAGCCAGCTGATCCAACTGCCGTCCGGGCTGATCCGGGCCTGAGTGCGCTCCGGGTTACCGAAGACTGCCTGGCGGGGAATTAAGTTGCTGCCGGGGTCAACATTGCTGGAAGATGTTTGCGTGGCTGGCGTGCCCTGACAGGCAGAGAGAAACAGGGAACAGAGCAGGATAAGACTGCCGCGTAGTATTGCCTGGAACATGAATGCGTCCTTCCATGGTTTAGGAAAGCGCTGATTCTTACAGCATCACGCCGGCGGGTCAAAATACGTATCGTTGAGGCGATCTGGTACTGCCCAGTTGCAGTGACTATTCTCTATCGGCTTAGCAGCGCAGTTAGCTGATCGACGACATCCTCGTCATCCCAGATGATGCCCCCTTTGACGCCGTAAACGATTTTCCCATCCGGCCCAATCACAAACGTTGACGGAAATACCAGTACATTCCATTGCGCTGACACCTTACCGTCAGTGTCCAGCAGGACGGGAAAATCAACATCGACCTCATTCATAAACTGGCGGATTCGTTCCCTGTCCTCGGCATAGTCGACCGAAATAAGCTCAAACGGCTTATCTTTCATCTTCTCGCGCAGCCGGTTTAGTGAAGGGATCTCCTCAACACAGGGTTTGCACCAGCTTGCCCAGAAGTTGATGACGGTGATCTTCCCAAGGTATTTGTTATGCGTCACGCGCGTACCACTGACATCGAATAGATCAAGTGGCAGTGGGGCAGGATTGCCTTTGAATGGTTTCAAAGTGAGATCAAGTGGTGTGCTGACAGCGGCCTGTTTTGAATTGAGCCTTACTGGTAAAAGCGGTGTTGGAGTACGCGCTAATATACGAGCTGCCTGTTTAATCCGATCGGGTAAATCAAGCAGTGCCTGCTGTGTTGCCATCGCGTTGTCTTCATCATAGAACAGACCGGTTACCCCCGGCAGCACACTCGCATAGACCATCGCACCACCCTGTTGCAGGTGGTCCAGCAACGTATCCAGCTGCCAGCGATTGCTGCGGTTTCCACCCTGAAGCAATACGATGGGGATGTTGGTTGCATGTGTAACGGGTGCATATACCGGATCCAGGCCAAGGTCGGGGATGGAACTGTACAATTCAGGTGACATCAGGATGGCACCGGACAGGTAATTCGCCTCGCTGCCCTGCGTTGATTGTTCGACCTGCCACTGGCGGACACCTCGTAATACAGGGATGGCCCCATAGCTGCGTGCCATGACTGTGATGCGCTTGCCTGTCTGGCGGTCTGCAGTTGCTATCACCCCGGCCACATATTTGCCATCCAGGCTACGCTGGGTCGCTGTGCCAGCGGGCAGAAACAGGCTATCCGCCAGATCCACATGCCATACCTCGATCCCCAGATCAGCAACAGCAGCCGAAACCCTTGCGGTGCGTTTGGCAGATCCTTCAGCAGAACTGAAGAAGATCAGCAGGTCCTCGCCCTGCGCTGCATAGCGTGAGACGGAGATGTCCTCATTATGCACAGTGATATCCATGCCTGTGCTGGCCTGGCCGGGCGGTATGAGTACCAGCGGGCAGCACAGCAGGAGTAAAACCAGGTGTTTGAGGAGACTCACTCGCGTCATTTCAGGGGACAGGAAGTTTCTTGATTGACAGGATCATGCCAGATTCACCTTCAATAAACAGCCTTCAAGCGCCAGTGTTATACGGCTGCGGGCGTTAACCACTGCCGTTTATCGTGCTAACATCCGATTCCCCGCAACCAAGGTACACAAGCATGACTGAGCGCACCGCGCAGGTAAAACGGGATACGCTGGAAACCCAGATCCACATCGAACTGAATATCGATGGAACAGGCAAGTCGTCGTTTGACACCGGCGTGCCGTTTCTTGAGCACATGCTGGAGCAGATTGCCCGGCATGGCATCGTTGATCTGGACATCAAAGCGACCGGCGACCTGCACATCGACGCCCACCACATGGTGGAGGATATCGGCATCACGCTGGGACAGGCGTTCAAGCAGGCACTGGGCGACAAGCGCGGTATGACGCGTTACGGGCATGCCTATGTACCGCTGGATGAAGCACTGAGCCGAGTCGTGATCGATTTCTCTGGGCGGCCGGAACTGGAATTCCACGCCGAATTTCCGCGCGCCCGTGTGGGTGAATTCGAACTCGACCTGGTCAATGAGTTTTTTCAGGGCTTTTGCAACCACGCGCTGGTAACACTGCATATCGACAACCTTCGTGGCCGTAATTCGCATCACATCGTTGAGACAGTCTTCAAGGCCTTCGGCCGTGCCGTTCGCATGGCGGTGGAGCCTGATGCACGCATGGGCGGCAATATCCCGTCCACCAAAGGCTCTCTGTAAGGATTAAACACATGAGCAGTATCACCGTTGTCGACTTCGGCATGGGCAATCTTCACTCGGTTGCCAAGGCCCTTGAACATGTAGCGCCGAAATCACGGGTTCTGGTTTCGTCGGATGCGGCTGTCATTGCGGCATCGGACCGGGTAGTCCTGCCGGGGCAGGGCGCCATCGGCGGATATATCAAGGCATTGCGTGATACGCATCTCGAGCCAGCAGTACTGGATGCTGCACGCAACAAGCCTTTTCTAGGTATTTGCCTGGGACTGCAGGTGTTGTACGAATCCAGTGACGAGCACAGCGAGGGTGAGGAAAATGTCACCACACTCGGGCTGTTCTCCGGCCAGGTGCGGCACTTCACGCATGTTTCGGATGACCCGAATGCGATGATAGATCCGGCAACGGGACATCTTTATACCATCCCGCATATGGGCTGGAACCAGGTGCGGCAGACAAGGCCGCATCCCCTGTGGCAGGGCATACCGGACCAGGCTCGCTTCTATTTTGTACACAGTTACTGCGTACAGTCGCAGAACGAAGCGGAAGTCACCGGTGTCACATATTATGGGGTGGATTTCACATCAGCTGCGGGGCGTGACAATGTCTTCGCGGTGCAGTTTCACCCCGAGAAGAGCCAGCATGATGGTTTGAAGCTGCTGGAGAACTTTGCCAGCTGGGACGGTTCGTCAGAATGAAGGAACAGAATCAATGCTGATCATACCCGCAATAGACCTTAAGGACGGCCAGTGTGTACGCCTGCGCCAGGGTCGCATGGAAGACGATACCGTATTTTCGAATGACCCTGTGGATATGGCAGGTCGCTGGGTAAATGCCGGTGCACGTCGCCTGCATATCGTCGATCTGAACGGTGCTTTTGAAGGCCGGCCGGTCAATGAAGACATTATTCGTGCCATCGCGGCCGCTTATCCGCAGCTGCCGATCCAGATTGGTGGTGGCATTCGAGATGTGGCGACGGCCGAGGCCTATATCGAAGCCGGTGTGCAGTACGTCATTATCGGCACTATGGCTGTCAAAAATCCCCAGTTCGTTACAGACCTGTGCAAGGCGTTACCAGGCCACGTTTATGTCGGGCTGGATGCGAAAGACGGCATGGTTGCTGTCGATGGCTGGGCGGAGGATTCCGGTGTCGATGTCACGGAGCTGGCCAAACGCTTCGAGGACGACGGTATCGAGGGCATCATCTACACTGATATAAGCCGCGATGGCATGATGCAGGGAGTCAATGACGAGGCTACAGCCCGTCTGGCAACTGCGATTAATGTTCCGGTTGTCGCCTCAGGCGGGGTCAGCAACATGGACGATATCCGCCGCCTGCTCAAGCATGAGGATAGCGGCATCAATGCCGCCATTGTTGGCCGCGCCCTGTATGAAGGCAGCCTGGACCTGGCGGAATGTCAGCAGCTGGCTGACGGGAATTAGGTATGGGGCTCGCAAAACGCATTATTCCCTGCCTGGACGTCCGCGATGGCCGCGTCGTCAAGGGCGTGCAGTTCGTCGATATCCGTGATGCCGGTGACCCGGTCGAGGTGGCTGCCCGCTACGACGAGCAGGGTGCCGACGAGATTACTTTCCTCGACATCACCGCGTCATCAGACAATCGCGATACCATTGTGCATGTGGTCGAGGAAGTTGCCAGCCAGGTGTTTATACCGCTGACAGTCGGCGGCGGCATTCGCGTACTCGATGATGTGCGGCGCATGCTGAACGCAGGTGCTGACAAGGTCGGTATCAATACCGCGGCAGTGTTCAATCCGGAATTCGTACGCGAAGCCACCGATCATTTCGGGTCACAGGCAATCGTTGTTTCCATCGATGCCAAGCAGGTCGAGAGCGGGCCGAATCCGCGCTGGGAGATATTCACCCACGGTGGCCGTAAGGGCACCGGGCTGGATGCACTAGAATGGGCCAGAAAAATGGCAGAATACGGTGCAGGTGAAATCCTGCTGACCAGTATGGACCGTGACGGCACGCGTGATGGATTCGACCTGGCGCTGACCCAGGCAGTTTGCAACAGTGTCGATATCCCGGTGATTGCCTCCGGCGGAGTTGGTAACCTGCAGCACCTGGTAGACGGAATAACAGAAGGCCATGCCGATGCTGTGCTGGCAGCAAGTATCTTCCATTTTGGCGATTACTCCGTTCAACAGGCCAAGCAATGCATGCGTGATGCTGGCATCGAGGTGCGTTTGCCGGCTCAGGAGATCGGCTGACATGCCGCAGGACTGGCTCGACGAAGTGAAATGGACAGCGGACGGTCTGGTGCCTGCCATTGCGCAGGATGCCGATAGCGGCAAGCTGCTGATGATGGCCTGGATGAACCGCGAAGCTCTCGAAGAAACGGCATCGACCGGACATGCCGTCTACTTCTCGCGTTCGCGCAGCAAACTGTGGCGCAAGGGTGAGGAATCGGGGCATCAGCAGATCGTCAGAGAGCTGCGCCTGGACTGCGATAACGACGTAATCCTGATGCTGGTAGAACAGAAGGGCGGCATCGCCTGTCACACAGGCAGGCAGAGCTGTTTTTACAAACGTTTCGAGTCTGGGACATGGCAGGCTGTTGAGCCGGTGCTTAAAGACCCGAAAGAGATTTATAAGTCCTGATGACTGACATACTCAAAGAACTGTCGATTGTACTGGAGCAGCGCAAGGGTGCTTCACCGGACAGCTCTTATGTGGCATCGCTGTATGCAAAGGGACTGGATGCAATACTGAAGAAGATCGGCGAAGAAGCGACTGAAACAGTAATGGCGGCCAAGGACGGTGATAGTGACAAGATTGTTTATGAAACTGCCGATTTGTGGTTCCATACGCTTGTTATGCTGTCTCAGCAAGGTCTGAGCAGTGATGATGTCCTGGCTGAGTTGGGACGACGCTTTGGGCTGTCCGGTCTTGAGGAAAAATCCAGCAGGCCGAAATAAAGTATTATTGGTATATCAGGCAGTGTAGATAGCTGCCATCACTAGAGGAAATAGAAATGGGTGTAGGTGGAATAGGAATCTGGCAGTTGGTGATCGTTCTGGTCATTGTGTTGTTGCTGTTTGGCGGCAAGAAGCTGCGTAATTTGGGCGGTGACCTGGGTGCTGGCATTCGTGGTTTCAAGAAATCCATGAATGACGAAGCAAATGCCAAACCGGAATCACTGGAACAAAAGCCTTCCGGTGAAGTGATTGATGCCGAGGTAACAGAGGATCACAAAGACAAGGTCTGATTCAGGGGTCTGTTAACGTGAACGGTGGAGTGGAATCATGTTCGATATAGGCATGTTCGAAATGGTTCTGATTGGAGTAATCGCTTTACTGATCCTGGGGCCTGAACGCATGCCTGAAGCCGCCCGCACTGCTGGTCGCTGGGCTGGCAAGGCGCGTCGTTTTATTACTGGTATCAAGCAGGATGTCAGCAGCCAGATGTCCATGACCGAACTGACTGAACTGCGTCAATTGCGCGATGACCTGGCCTCGGCGAAGACTGAACTGAATAAATTTCAGCAGCAGGCCAGCAATACGCTGAATGAAGAAATCAAGATCGCAGAGCCAGCTGAAAAAACAAATCCTGTGGTCGAATCTGATCCAACAATAGACAGCACGTCGAAAAGCTAACCTGTTATGAGCGAAGAAAACGCGTCCAGCGTTGACAAGGAAAGTTCGTTCATTTCCCATCTGATCGAATTACGCGACCGCCTGCTCAGGGCAGTCATTGTCGTTCTGATTGTGTTCGTCCCGTTGGCAATTTTCTCCGGCCGGCTGTTTACTGTGCTTGCCGAGCCGATGTTGTCGGCACTGACCACACATGGCACGATGATATCGACCGAAGTCGCCGGCCCGTTCCTGGTGCCTCTGAAATTTGCTTTCGCCCTGTCGATCGCTATCGCGATACCCTATCTTCTTTACCAGATATGGTCTTTCGTTGCGCCGGGTCTGTACGACAATGAAAAGCGCCTGGCTTTCCCACTGTTGCTGTCATCGACGCTGTTGTTCTATTGCGGCATTGCTTTTGCTTACTTCGTCGTATTCCCGATCATGTTCGCATTCTTCCCGAGCGTTGCCCCGATGGGTGTCGAAGTGACGCCGGACATCAATCATTATCTAGGCTTCGTACTGAAATTGTTTTTCGCCTTCGGCATTGCCTTCGAAATGCCGATTGCCACCATTCTGGTTATCAAGGCGGGCATTACTACGCGTGAAAAGCTGTCGAAGCAGCGTCGCTATGTTGTACTTGGAGCTTTCGTTGTCGGCATGCTGCTGACACCACCGGATATCTTCTCGCAGAGCATGCTGGCGCTGCCTATGTGGTTGCTGTTTGAGCTGGGACTGTTCATGTCGCGCTACTTTCAGCCGAAGCAGGACGAAGAGGAAGCAGATGAGGATGCAGGTGCTACCGAACATGCTGCAGAAGCCGCTAATGCGGGCGTGACTGCTGGTGCTGCCTTCGTTACCGATGAAGACATTGCAGAATCTGAAAATGAAGAGGATATTGATGCTATTGCAGCTGAGCTGGATGACCTCGAAGACATTACAGATTGGACGGGATCTGATAATGCATCAGATGAGGAGGACAAAGACCGCTGAGCCACCTCGATGAGAACAAAAATAATCAATTCCCTGATAATCACTCTATTGGCGTTACTCGCTTCTCCCGCCGTCGCAGCGGAGAAGCTCACCAACCAGCTCTCAAATCATCCATCGCCCTATCTTGCCCTGCATGGTCAGGATCCTCTCGCCTGGCAACAATGGAATGAAAAAGTACTGCAGCGCGCACGACATGAAAACAAGCTGATATTTCTGTCGATTGGCTATTTCACCTGCCACTGGTGCCATGTGATGCAGCGTGAGACATTCAGTGATCCGGAAGTGGCGCAGTGGGTCAATCAGAACTTTATCCCGGTCAAGATCGATCGTGAACTGGAGGAAGCGCTTGATGCGCGCATGATTGAATTTGCCGAGCAGACACGCGGCAGGGCAGGTTGGCCATTGAATGTCTTTCTGACGCCGGAAGGCTATCCCCTGTATGCAGAGACATATCTGCCCCGAGACAATTTCCTGCAGTTTATCAAGCGGCTGCAGGACTTATGGGCCAGTGATCCTGACGGATTGAGCAATCTCGTTAAAACGGAAGCCGCCTCTAGTACACCGCAGGACGTACATGCATGGACACTTAAGGAAATCGAATCGCTGGATAAACTGCTGATTAAGCAGGCCCTGTTCAATGCTGACACCGTCCACGGCGGATTTGGCGAGACACTGAAATTTCCCAGCGCTCCTCAACTCAATTACCTGCTGCACGCATACCATGACAAGCCGTCTGACGAGCTAAAAGAATTTCTTGTTACCACACTGGATCATATGGCCAGTCAGGGCCTCAATGACCACATTGGTGGAGGTTTTTTCCGCTACACCACCGACCCGGACTGGCAGACGCCGCATTTCGAGAAGATGCTCTATGATAATGCGCAACTTGGGCTGATCTATCTGAAAGCCGGTAAATGGTTGTCGCGTCAGGAATACACACAGGTTGCGCTGGGCACTCTGAGCTTCATGCAGCGTGAAATGCGTACTCCGTCCGGTGCACACGTAGCTGCGCTGTCGGCTGTTGATGACAGGAATGTTGAAGGCGGCTATTACCTGTGGAGCAGGGATGAGCTTAGAACGCTGCTCAGTAACGGCGAGTATGATGCTGTGCAGGCAGCCTGGCTGGAACCCGGTGCAGCACCCTTCGAGGCAGGCTATCTGCCCAAATGGTATGAAGATCCAGTTGAACAGCACCCGCTACTCGACAGTGCACGCACCAAAATGCTGCAGGAACGACGGACTGCCCGCAATGCGCCTGTCGACCACAAATTGCTTGCCGGCTGGAATGGACTCGCACTGGTGGCTTATTCAATAGCTGCCAATGAGACTAATGACTCGGGATTACTCGAGTCAGCCACGAATATTCGGGACTACCTGCTTGATAGCTTGTGGGATGGCAAGCATCTGGTTCGGGCAACAGACGAGGGCAA
>Ga0209013_10000258_pt1 | contig 45579 bp, 34 predicted proteins | sample Cruoilmetagenom2_FD_187291 | JGI IMG/M metagenome (GOLD analysis project Ga0209013, IMG submission 187291) | Oil polluted marine microbial communities from Coal Oil Point, Santa Barbara, California, USA - Sample 2 (SPAdes) (version 2) | ecosystem: Environmental > Aquatic > Marine > Oil seeps ...
ATTATTTTAAAGACCAAATCGACCAGGTCATTTTCATTAACTACAAAAATTTCAGTAGTCATAAATTTCTCTAGCTTTATGTCGCTCATATCAATATCGTATCCAACTTTTCCACTTGCGAGCTTCCAAAGGTGAACAGGTTTACCTTTTATCTGATTTTTATATAAAGAAGAAGTTAAAGCTGCGTTTGCTATATCTGTAGTCATTTTCTTTCTCAGCTTTCTAGTACTTTTTGCCAACCATAAACTTCCGGTTTGATGCATATCAACCCGGTCTTCTATAATTTTTAAATACTTATTAATGTCGGTCGTATTGATGTTTGATTTCTCTAAACCTATATATGCCATCGGTAAGAGTTTTTCTTTGGCCAAGCGTCTTGCAGACATACCTTTTCCGAACCAATTAAAATACGTATTTATACCTGTCCTTGCTGCATTGATAAAATTCCCCTTCACTTCCTTAAAAGGTGTTTTCTTGTAAATTGATTTGAACTTGTCTGGCATACCTTGCATTATACCAACCCAAAACAAGGCATTGGCAATTTCATCCTTAACTGTAGGCCCGGAAGAGATATACCTATTTTCTATACGGAAATGTGGTAGCTTGTTTGTAGCCCCATAACATACTCGATTCCACTTATAAATTGTTCCATTTAAAATGTTCAAAGCATTTAATTTTGGAATTTCCCCTTCTTCTAATACTTTAAGGGCATCTTCCTGAAAATTTTCACAAGTTAACAACGGAGTGTATCGTACAATGTCATCTTTAAATAGTTCTACGATCGATTTTTTTACCCAACCGTTACCAAATGAAACCCTCGGTTTTTGTTCTCTCAATAAGAGTGATTGATTTCTAATATCTATACTTTGTTGAAAAAGCGCTATTCGGGTTTCGCTCCATAATTCCTTTCCAAATATCATAGGTGAATTTGTCATTACGGAAAGTACCGGACCGGCTATTGCTTGTGACCAATTATATTGATCAACAATTCTGTCCGATGGAATTTGTAAATGTACTTGAAAACTTGTATTACAGGCCTCAAACAATATTGTTTCATGTTTAAGTATGAGTTCATCCACTCCTTCGATCCGTAATTTGAAGTCATTGCCACGGATGTTTTTTAGAACATCATTTAAAACCGTATATCTTTTTAAAGGTGTTATATTTTCAAACACCAAATCTTTTTTCTTTAAGGTGGGTAAGATTCCCGCAAGTAATACTTTATCGTTATCAAATTTCTTTGCAGATTGATGGGCTTTATTGAGTAAGGTATTTATTTGGTTTTCCAGTTCCGAGAAACATTTTTTTTCTAAAGTAAGGGGGTCTAAATTTATTTCTAAATTAAAAAGTGCTATTTCTGTTGTAAAATGGGGGTCATTAATGTCTTTGAGTACTTCTAATGCTTTTTTTGAAGGGCGATACTTGTTATCTATCAAACAAAGCTCTTGTTCGGCCCCTATTCGTTGTACGTCCTTTTCAAAAAGGTCGTTTTCAATCATTAATTCCAAGGCTTTTACATCATTTAATAAATGATAAAGATAATCTTTACGATCCTTTAAGCTTTTGATTGCCTTTACTGATTGCGAACCCATAAACAAAGGTATAATAGAATATAAAAATACTCTAAAATACCTCTGTATTAAATGATTAAAATCATGTTTTGGGATGGTAGCCTAATACAGCATTATTTTATGTTAACGGCAAGTAGGCCTTAAGCTACGAATAGTGGTCGTTTACTCATTAGATCATTAACCTTTCCTGCAACATTTTCCATAATTTCTTCGTTTTCAAAATTACAAATAACTTCATCTATAAAATCGACAACAGTATTCATGTCTTCTTCTTTTAATCCTCTGGTTGTAATTGCCGCAGAGCCAACTCTAATTCCAGAAGTAATAAACGGAGATTTATCATCAAAGGGAACCATATTTTTATTTACAGTAATATCTGCTTTTACAAGAGCATTTTCAGCCTCTTTTCCAGTGATATTCTTATTTCTTAGATCGATCAACATCATATGATTATCTGTACCCCCCGATATTAAATTGTATCCTTTAGCTACGAAAGCCTGTGCCATAGCCGCTGCATTTTTTTTCACTTGTATTTGATAGTGCAGAAATTCATCTGTGAGAGCTTCTCCAAATGCAATCGCTTTTGCTGCAATAATATGTTCTAAGGGACCTCCTTGATTTCCAGGAAATACTGCGGAGTTTAATAAAGTACTCATCATTTTAGTTTTTCCCTTTAAAGTTTTCTCTCCAAATGGATTCGGAAAATCTTTTCCCAGCATAATAATTCCACCTCTTGGCCCCCTGAGAGTTTTGTGTGTTGTAGTTGTCACAATATGACAATGTGGAATAGGATCTGATAAAATACCTTTAGCTATTAAACCCGCCGGATGTGAAATATCTGCTAGTAAAATTGCACCCACACTATCAGCAATTTTTCTGAAGCGTTTAAAATTTATATCTCTGGAATAGGCTGAAGCACCAGCAATTATCATTTGTGGTTTCACTTTGTTAGCAGTCTCTTGTATTTTATCATAATTTAAAACACCGGTCTCTTTTTCTACCCCATAAAATGATGTTTTATATAATTTACCAGAAAAATTGACAGGCGAACCATGGGTTAAATGCCCACCATGTGATAGATCAAAACCCAAAATAGTGTCCCCTGGTTTTAGCACTGCCTGATAAGCAGCGGCATTTGCTTGTGAACCTGAATGTGGTTGTACATTAACGTATTCAGCACCAAAAATTTCTTTAGCTCTGTCAATTGCAATTTGTTCGACTATATCGACGACCTCACATCCTCCATAATAACGTTTCCCTGGATATCCTTCGGCATATTTATTGGTTAAAACAGACCCGGCTGCTTCCATTACCTGCTCGCTAACATAATTTTCCGAAGCAATAAGCTCTAAACCGTTTGTTTGTCTTTCTTTTTCGTCCTGGATTAAGTCAAAAATCAATTGATCTCTTTGCATGTTTTGATAATATTTAGTTTGTGTTAAGAATCGGATCAAATTTACGGAATTCATTTTGCAAATTCCTAGATTATTTTAGAATACTCCAGTGCTTAGCCCAAGCCACGTTATAGCTGTTATATGGGTATCTCAAGGACGACCTTAAGCCAGCTGGCGACTAAACTAAAATTCAATTGCAAATTCTAAAATTTCACACCTAAAACACCAGAATGTGAATCATGAGCGATGACCTGTCCATTTTTAATAACGAGTACTTGCGGCGATTGATGTATAACGTCAAACTTGTCTTGGATTAGATTTGACAGAGGGCTATATTTTAAAATATCCAATAAATAATAAGGAGCAGAGATTTCTGTGATTTTGCTATCAAACCTTTTTAACATCATAGAACTAATTCCGCATCGAGTACTGTGCTTAAATATTAAAACTGGTTTATGTACTGATGATTTAATGATCTCTTCAATTTGGTTTTCATCTGTTAGAGCAATTCTGTTAGAATCCTCATTTTCAATTTCTCTTTTAAAAATCTTTTTAAACATATTTATTTATTAACCTAGGAGATATGATTTAACTCAATAACTGTTATTTCCGGCATAATACCAGCTCTTCCGGGGAAACCTAAAAAACCAAACCCTCTATTTACATATAAATATTCTCCCGATTTTTGATATAGATCAGCCCATTGGGGATATATATATTTGATCGGACTCCATTTGAAACCAGGAATCTCAATTCCAAATTGCATGCCGTGGGTATGGCCTGAGAGTGTCAGATCAAAATGTGATTTATGTGGAAGTACTTTTTTAGCCCAATGCGTTGGATCGTGCGACAGTAAAACTTTAAAAGGAATATTGTCTAATCCTTTAATTGCTTCATCCAGATCTCCCTTTTGCGGGAAAGGTGTGTTTCCCCAATTTTCAACACCAACAATCCCGATACTTTCTCCATTTCTCGATATTATACTGTTAGCATTATTCAAAAGTTGAAAATTCATTTCATTTTGATAATCAAAAAGAAGATCCATGTTTTTTCTTTTTTCTTGATCTGAACTCCACTTTTTATAATCACCATAGTCGTGGTTTCCTAAAACAGAATAGACTCCATGTTGGGCCTTTAAATTCTTAAAATCATTAAGATATGGTTCAATTTCTCTTGAATCATTATTCACAAGATCCCCGGTAAATAAAATTACATCCGGGTTTTGTTTATTCACAAGGTCAATACCTTCCAAAATGGCTTCTTTGCTATCAAAACTTCCGGAATGGATATCTGATATTTGAACAATTTTAAATCCGTTGAAGGACCTGGGGAGGTTCTTGTAATTTAACGTTATTTTGTTTATTTTAAAATTGTATTTCCCCTTAGTTATACCATAAAGCATTGAAGCAAAAGGAAGTGCTGCCAAAGCAAGTCCCGTTTGACGAATAAATTTTCTTCGTTCCGGAATAGCCACTTTAGCATTTTTTTTTGTTAATAAATTTTTTAACCCTAAATAAATAAGAGATAAGAATCTAACAATATCCTCTAATAAAAAAAATATAATTAGGATCAGTTTAAAAACAAAAAAAGAAAAGAAAAAACCAATGAATAGATTAGGTATGAGAGTGGCATTAAGTGGTTTTTCTTTGAAATTTGAATACAAAAAATACAATCCAATATAACCTGTAATCACAGAAATATAGTAGAGTACATTAATGGTTTTTCTGTATTTATGCTTCTCTATACTCTTTTTATATGCAAAATAAACATAGACATCCACAATAACAAAGAAGAGTATTGTTAGCATGAAATTTAATGAAATGTTCCTTGTCGACATGTAATGATTTATCTAAAGTTTTCTTCGTTTTTTTTCTATTTTTATTAGGGCCAATTCTCTATTAGTTTGGCCAGCCACAGATGTATTTTCCTCAGCCCTTCTTATTAAATAGGGCATCACATCTTTTACGGGGCCGAATGGTAGATATTTGGCAACATTAAATCCTTCTTGCGCTAAATTATAACTAATATGATCACTCATCCCGTACAGTTGACCAAACCAAAGACGATCATCTGATAGATCATAATTCGACTTTTTTATTAGATCCATTAACAAATAGGAACTATCTTCATTATGAGTGCCATTAAATATGCTGATATCGTCTAAATGGTTAAACATATATTTTAGAATATCATCAAAATTATTATCCGTGGCTGTTTTATTGATACATATAGGATCTGCATATCCATGTTGCACCGCTCTTTCGCGTTCTTTTTCCATGTATGCACCTCGAACTAACTTTACACCAATCTTATATCCTTGGCTTTTCGCCCTTTCGAGTAATTCTTTTAAATAATCCATTCTATCAGTTCTATATGCCTGTATTGTTGTAAAAACGATAGTTTTTTTGGCGTTATATTTTTTCATCATTTTCTCTATCATATCATCAGCCGCCTTTTGCATCCAACTTTCCTCAGCATCAATAAGCAAGGGGATATTTTTATCGAATGAAGCTTTAGCTACTTTGTTATATCTGTCAGCAACTCGATCCCATTCCTTCTTTTCTTCTTTACTTAAATCATTGCCATCACTTACTTTTTGATATAAGGCTAATCTACCAAATCCGGTAGGTTTAAAAACAGCAAATGGTATGGCATCTTTTTCCTTCGCAAAATTGATGATCTTCAGTACTTTAATCATGGCGTTATCAAACTGTTTTTCATTTTCTTTGCCCTCTACCGAATAATCCAAAACAGAATGTACTTTTTTGGAATACATCTTATCAATATTATGCATGCAATCCTCTTCTGTAACACCACCGCAAAAATGATCAAATACCGTGCTACGAATCAACCCTTCTACCGGAAGCTTTGATTTTAAGGCAAATTTTGTAACAGCGGTCCCAATTTTCACCAAGGGTTCAATCTTAATTAAATTGAATAAAAAGTAAGCACGTTCTAGTTCTGAATCAGACTTTAATGCAAATGCAACCTGTGTATTATCAAATATTTTTTCCATTGTATTAATTTTTTATTTTCCAAAATATGCACTTCATGGAATCGTTCCACTCCCTTATGATCCTAGTTGCTCCGGACAATCATCTATGTGAATGATTGAATTGATTAAACCTGTGTATCAGTTTATCTACCAAAGGATGACTAGCGGGTTTATCCATGTTCCAAATTATTTGTACAAAGATACTTAGACCAATTTATTTTTTTCAAAAATTTGACCGTTATTTGCATTTTCAAAATTAACTATATGAAGTCTATTTTATCCACCGATTATTATGTGCATTTTAATAAAATTGCTTTTATTGAATTGTGGAAATATTTGAATGAGAATTTTCATTCGAAGTTATTTGTTCTGGTGGATCGAAATACAAGAAAGTATTGTCTTCCATATCTTTTGGAGCAAAATGAGGAGGATATAGATTTTGAAATTATTGAGATAGAAGCAGGCGAAATTCACAAAAATTTAGATACCTGTAGTGTGATATGGGATCAATTAACAAATCTGGGTGCTGACAGAAAAAGCATATTGATAAATTTGGGAGGTGGAGTGATTACAGATATGGGTGGTTTTGTGGCTTCCACCTTTAAAAGAGGGATTAAATTCATCAACATACCAACAACTTTACTAAGTATGGTGGATGCATCTGTAGGTGGTAAAACAGGAGTGGACCTGGGTGTTTTGAAAAATCAAATAGGACTGTTCAGCAATCCAGAAATGGTATTGATAGATACTGCGTTTTTAAAGACTTTAAGTGATCGTGAAACCCGTTCAGGATTGGCTGAAATTATAAAATATGGATTAACTTTTGATATAAATATTTGGAGAGAAATTGAACCGATGACATCATTGAAAAGTGAAATATTGGATGATCTCGTACATCGCTCTATTGAAATAAAAAATGATGTTGTATTAAAGGATTTAAAGGAAGATAACTTAAGAAAGACTTTAAATTTTGGACATACGATGGGACATGCAATAGAGTCCTATTTTTTAGAAAGTAAAGAAAAAAGCAGTTTAACGCACGGCGAAGCAATTGCCATTGGGATGGTGATAGAATTGTACTATTCATCAAAATTATTTGAATACTCTTTTTCCGAAACAGAATCTATTAAAGATTTTGTGATTCGATATTATGGGAAAACACAAATTCTTGAATCGGATTTCGATGCAATAATCGACTTAATGAAGTATGATAAGAAAAATGTAAATGGAAGGGTTAATTTTATTTTACTCAAAAATTCTGATGAATTTGTATTTGATGTACAATTAGATAACGAATTACTCTTAAATGGTTTAAAATACTATAACCGTTAAGGCTTTTTACTTTTAATTTTGAAATCTCTCATTTAGCCAATCTGAAATAATTACCAGAACAATTGGTGAAAATGTTTCTTCATTAGATGCGTACTCGGTAAAAGAACCAGTTTCTGAAGTCTGAAATAGATGATTTAGATCTTCTACCTCAATAGTAGTAACATCAGTATTATTGTTAGATCTCAATGCATTGTTGATTCCCTCGAGATTCTCTTCCGGTACAACCTGAAAATCTTTTTCACCGTTAATAGCTAATACAGGGCAATTTACCTTGCTCAAATAATCTTTCGGTTCAATCTGTATAAATGTTCTCATCCATGGTGAAGTTATTAATTGGATCTGCTGTTGTATTACTTCATCTGTAAGTTGTGTTTTCAACATTTCGGAGGAGCTATTCTTCATTTCCGTGAAAATTGCAATGATCTCATTTTTTGACTCCTCTCCATGATAATCCGCACATATTTCATAGATCTCCGAAGAAAACTGCTCGTTAATTTCAATATCTTCAGGTGATACTCCCCCTAATTCCATTGCTTTTCTTGTTTGAGTCATTAGAATTTGTTTACCTGAAATTCCGGGGGCTGCAAGCAAAACACAAAACGAAATTTCTTTATTTCTTGAAGCTACTATTGGAGCAATCAACCCGCCTTCACTATGACCAATCAAACCAATTTTATTAATATCTAATACATCGTTTCTTGTTTTTAAATAGGCCATGGCCGCTTCAACATCACTGGCAAAATCGAATGTAGTTGCTTTTGTGTATTCACCTTCTGACTGTGCTGTACCTCTGTCATCATATCTTAAAACCGCAATTCCCTTACGGGTTAAATAATCAGATAATACCAAAAAGGGTTTATGACCCAATAATTCTTGATTTCTATTCTGTGGTCCAGACCCGGTAATTAGTATGGCTACTGGAGGGTTATCCACGTTTGTGGGAATCGTCAAGGTTCCTGATAGCTTAATATTGTCTGCTTTTTCGTTGTTAAAAACTATTTCTTCAGAGAGATATGGATAGGGTTTTTTAGGTTCCTGTTGCTTGGCCGCTACTTCATATTTTCCAGGTGTCAAATCTAGGGAAATTGGTGTGCCTCCTTGAGTAAATGTGCCAACAATGGATGTGCCATCAAAAGTTCCCACATAATTAATTCCAAATTTACTCATGTCAATGGTCAAAATATTATCAATGAACGCAGTGTTGTCTGTAGCGATACCCATGGCACCTTGACTAGGACTATCCATTGTACTAATTAATACACCTTCATTTTCCGAAATATTGAATACGATTGGCAGTTCATTTGTTTGGACTTTTAATACTCCTTTCCAGCTCCCACTAATATCTTGAGCGGAAGAAAGTGTAACGAATAAAAGTGATAATACGGTGATGAGGTTCAGTTTTGTTTTCATGATTAGTTTTCTAATTAATACAAATGTAGAGATATATTACGTTTGCAATCCACTATATTTAAATATAATTTTATGAGGTATTTGGAATTTACCAATCGGTATCAACAGACTTATGACAAAGTCATATATTTACAAAAAAAACATTTATGATTAGCTTAATTACTAATATTAAGGAACTATTACAAGTGAGAAATAAGGAGGTTATTAAGGTTTCAGGCTTAGAAATGAAAAAACTTCCAACTATTAAAAATGCCTTTTTATTGTTAGATGATGATCTCATTTCTGATTATGGAGAAATGCAAAATTTACCAAAAATAAATCCGGATCTTATTATTGATGCCAGAGGTAAAATTGTTTTACCTGCTTGGTGCGATTCTCATACGCATATAGTATACGCTGGAAATAGAGAAGACGAATTTGTAGATAGGATTAATGGTCTTTCCTATAAAGAGATCGCAAATAAAGGTGGAGGGATATTAAACTCGGCTAAAAAATTACAAAAAGCTTCTGTAGAAGAATTGTACGAACAAGCATCTGATAGAATTGAGGATGTGATGGCTCTGGGCACTGGCGCAGTTGAAATAAAGTCGGGTTATGGCTTAACTGTGGAAGCCGAATTAAAAATGCTTCGGGTTATAAAAAAACTAGCCAATAATTTTCCTATTGAAGTAAAAGCTACTTTTTTAGGAGCACATGCTTTTCCAACCGAATTTAATGAAGATAAGGAAACATATATAGACTTGATATGCAATGAAATGATTCCGAAAGTGGCAAAGGAAGAATTAGCGGAGTTTGTAGATGTCTTCTGTGAAACGGGATATTTTAGTGTTTCACAAACAGAACGGATCTTAAAAATGGCAAAGCAATTTGGGTTAGTGCCAAAAATTCATGTCAATCAATTCACAAGTATTGGCGGTGTCCGGACAGGAGTAAAATATTTGGCTTTAAGTGTTGATCATTTGGAGATTTTAACAGACAAGGACCTCGAAGAATTAAAGAACAGTGACACCATGCCCGTAGCGCTTCCGTCATGTTCTTACTTTTTAAGTATTCCTTATACACCTGCAAGAGATATTATAGACGCTGGATTACCTCTTGCCCTGGCATCCGATTTTAATCCGGGTTCATCGCCCAGTGGAAATATGAATTTTGTGGTGTCAACAGCATGTATTAAAATGAGAATGACCCCTGAAGAAGCTATAAATGCAGCCACTATTAATGGTGCCTATGCAATGAATATATCTTCATCCCATGGCAGTATTACCAGAGGGAAGAAGGCTAATTTGATAATTACTAAACAGATCCCATCTTTTGGATATATTCCTTATGCTTTTGGTAGCAACTTAATTGACACAGTTATAGTTAATGGAAAAATGATCTGAACCTAGAGATAAATAGAATATATTTAGATAGTCAAAACACAAACAAATCAATTAATATGCAGATTAAAAGAATTATCACGTCGTATGCTTTAATAGTATTTACCGCTTTCTTATTTGGACAAGAAAAATCCTTTGATATAGTATTCAAAGTATCCTTAGGAGAAGAAGTAAAAACTTCATTCAAATCCGATGGGAGATTATTTGTGTTTTTAAATCAGAACGAGAAGGTAGAGCCATACACTCAATCGTGGCCAGGTAAGGGAAATAATATATTTGCTAAAAATATTACAGGATTAGAAGCCGACCAAGTTTTTATTATTGAAAGCCCTGAAGGATGGTCTAAAACATCAGAGTGGAGTTTTAACAATATTCCAGAAGGAATCTATTATGTGCAAGTTTTATGGGACCAGGATCTAGAAGGATCTAATATAGAAACACCAGGTAATCTTTACAGTACGAAACAAAAAATGGAGGTTAGTAAATCTACTCTATTAAATATTTCCATAGACAAAAAGATACCCGATCTGCAGATCGAAGAAAATAACTTCGTGAAATTTGTAAATTTCAAGAGCGACACCTTATCCAAATGGTGGAGTAGACCGATGTATCTTAAAGCCTCCATATTATTACCGAATAATTATGATAAAAATTCGAATAAGGCCCATGCAATTAGATATAATATTGCCGGCTATGGTGGGAGGTTTACTCGGATTAATAGGGCTGCTAAGAATGACGCTTTCATGGAATGGTGGAAATCAGAGGATGCACCGCAAGTAATAAATGTTTTTTTGGATGCTGATAGTCCTTATGGTGATAGTTACCAAATGGATTCGGATAATAGCGGACCCTACGGTTATTCCTTAATTAACGAATTGATCCCTTTTATAGAAAGTAAATACCGAGGTACGGATTCATCAGAAACCCGGTTTGTAGATGGGTGTTCTACTGGTGGTTGGGTATCATTGGCATTGCAATTATATTATCCGGATTCGTTTAACGGTGTTTTTTCTTACAGTCCCGATGCTGTTGAATTTGAAAATTATCAGCTAATAAATATTTATAAGGATAAAAATGCTTTTACTAATGAGTTCGGATATTTGCGACCTGCCATGAGGATGACAGACGGAGAGCCATATATGTCATTAAAAACATTTGTTCACTATGAAAATGTTATGGGAGCATCGAATACTTATCTGACCTCAGGTGGTCAATTTAGTGCACATACGGCGCTTTACAGCGAGAGAGATGTGGATGGTTTACCTAAACCTTTGTTCCATCCGGTAACCGGAGAAATAGACCATCAGGTTGCAGAAAGTTGGAAAAAATATGATCTTAAATTATATACTGAGAAAAATTGGAAGGAATTGGGGCCTAAATTACAAGGAAAGATATTTATATGGATGGGAGATATGGATCATTTTTATCTAAATATGGCAACAAGATCTTTTGGAAATTATTTAAAAAATACTATCGAACCAAAATCTGATGCAGAGATTGTTTTTTCGCCAACTAAAGGGCATTGTACTGAATTTTCGAATAGAGTGGTGTTGGAAAAAATTAAAAAGAGACTTGAGCTTATACATAGTAGAAACGAGAATTAGGTGTAATGTAAAAATGTTTGCTAAAGTTTTATTTTTGTAGTACTTTCAAGTTTAATCTATTAATTTTGTACATAATTCTGTTAGGAATTAATTTAATCAGGGACTAAGAAATTAAAAAGGTATTGTGAAGTTTTTAATTGTTTTAATAAGTTATTTGATCCTTACTGCAGATGTTAATATTGCAGAAGTAAGACAATTGTATAAACAAGCAGACCTTTCCGAGCAAAATGCTGTAGTATTACTTGAAAAATTGGAATCTATTTCTAAAACTGATGATAAAGTGCTTGTAGCGTATAAAGGTGCGGTTACTTCCATGAGTGCTAAATATGAAAAGGGTGCAAAACTTAAAAAGGGAGTTTTTAAAAATGGTGTGTCCTTAGTTGAGTATGCTGTCTCATCAGATTCAGAAAATATAGAAATAAGATTTGTAAGATTGAGCGTTCAACAGAACAGTCCAAAATTTTTAAACTACAATAAAGAGATAGAAGAAGATAAGAAGTATATCCTAAATAATATTAATCAGATTAGTTCTATTGAGCTCAAGTCCTATATAAAGGACTATATTTTACATTCGAATAATTTCACAGAAGAAGAAAAAAATGTAATTTCACAGCCATAAAACAAACATGTGTCTGTACCTGCTTTTAAAGAAATTTCCGCTAAAATATCTGATCTTAAGTGTTGTGTACTAATACCTACTTATAATAATGACAAGACTTTAAAAAGGGTAGTAGACGATGTTCTCTGCTATACTTCTAATGTAATTATTGTAAATGATGGAAGCACAGATAATACGGAGTTAATATTAAAGGATTATTCCCATCTCATTCAAATTCATTTTTCTAAGAACAAGGGTAAAGGACTCGCCTTACGAGCTGGTTTTAAGAAAGCTCAGAAGGAAGGGTTTAGCTATGCGATTACCATTGATTCCGACGGGCAACATTTTGCGGCAGATATTCCGGTTTTTATAGCAGAATTAATAAAATATAAAAAAGTTTTACTGATTGGTGCTAGAAATATGGCTCAAGATTCTGTGCCAAAGAACAGTAGTTTTGGAAATAAGTTTTCAAATTTTTGGTTTTGGGTAGAAACAGGAAATAAACTTAGCGATACACAGTCAGGATTTCGATTATATCCGTTAAAAACATTAAACAAGATCAAGTTTTATACTACTAAATTTGAATTTGAGATAGAAGCAATTGTTAGGCTATCCTGGCGAGGTATTCATGTTAAAAATGTTCCTATTGAGGTATTGTACAGCGAGGATAGAGTGTCTCATTTTAGACCTTATAAAGACTTTATAAGAATCAGTATTTTAAATACCTGGCTGGTTTTGGTTGCATTTATTTATATCAAGCCCAGAGATATTATTCTAAAAATAAAGCGTAAGGGAGTTAAGCGTTTTTTTGTTGAAAACTTACTGCACAGCGCCGATTCTCCACGTAAAAAAGCCCTATCTATTGCATTAGGAATTTTTATAGGGACCTCGCCGTTTTGGGGATTTCACGGTATCTTAGCTCTTACTTTGGCGGCAGCCTTAAAATTGAATAAGGTTATTGCATTTGCTTTTTCAAATATTAGTATTCCTCCTATGATTCCTGTCATTATTTATACTAGTTATGAATTGGGAGTTTGGATGTTAGGAACGGAAGAAATGAGTTTTGATATGGATAATATCATGGCTAATTTGAAATTGTTGAAGAATATTAGAGAATATTTGGTTGGTAGTTTTATATTAGGCATACTTTCGTCATTTATCCTTGGATCAGTAAGTTATATTTTTTTAAAATTAAGAGAGAAACAGTGAATAATATCTTTTACAAATTTCACAATGACATGAAACGAAGAAAACTACTTTTGATTGGTTTTCTTGTTGTGCTATTGAGTATTTTGTTATTCTTATCTCTTAGATTGAATTTAGAAGAAGATATATCTAAATTAGTGCCACAATCAGATGAAACCAAAACATTAAATAAGGTATTAAAAAACACAGATTTTTCTGATAAAATAATCGTCAATATTTCCGGATCGGAAGAGGCAACAGCAGATGACCTTACTTCTTATGCTGCTGAGTTCATCGATAGTATTCAAACCAATTGTGCTGAGTTCATTTTGAATGTTCAAGGGGAGATCCCTGAGGAAAACATGATGGAAACCATGGATTTTGTCTATGCGAACTTACCTTTATTTTTGGATGATAAGGATTATGATTATATGCTTGGAGTTTTAAGCAAGGATAGCCTAAGCGCCCTTGTTCAAAATAATTATAGAACACTTGTGTCACCGAGTGGAGTCATTGCTAAAAGCTCGATTAGACAGGATCCTTTTGGGTTGACATTTAAGGCTTTAACTAAGTTAGAGAAATTAAAAATTTCTGATAATTTTGATATATATAACGGTTTTCTGATTACTAAAAGTAAAAAGAATTTATTGTTATTCATTAAGCCAAAATTGCCAGCGAATGAAACAGATTCAAATAAGGAATTTGTTAAAAAACTGTATTCTATTTCGGAAAGCTTGAATAAAAGATATCAGTCTAAAGCGCAGAGCGAGTATTATGGCTCTACTATAATTGCAATGGCCAATGCTGATCAAATTAAGACAGATATTCAGTATACCGTCACTATAGCGCTAACGATTTTATTCGTTATCCTCATCTCTTTCTATAGAAAATTTACGATCCCACTAATTTTATTTATACCAACAATTTTTGGGGCCCTGGTTGCTATAGTCGCCTTATCATTTCTTAGAGATAATATATCTGCAATTTCCTTAGGAATTGGATCTGTTTTACTCGGTATAACGTTAGATTATTCCTTGCATATACTCACTCATTTTAAAAAGAATAATGACGTTAAGTTGTTGTATAAAGATGTTACCAGGCCAATATTGATGAGCAGCATTACAACGGCAACTGCTTTTATTTGTTTGTTATTATTAAAATCACAAGCGCTACAGGATTTAGGTATTTTTGCCGCAATCAGTGTAATAACAGCTTCCCTGTTCGCCCTTTTTATCATTCCTCTATTGTATAAACCTCAGGAGAATAAAGGGGTACTAAAGAACAGTTTAATTGAATCTGTCGCAAGTTATAGGTATGATAAAAACTGGATTTTGGTTTTGACATGTTTCTCAGTTTTTATTCTTGGAATTTTCACGTTCAAATATGTGAAATTCAATAAGGATCTGGATAAAATGAATTACCAAAGCCCGGCTATACTCCAGGCTGAACAGAATTTAGATTCTATTATAAAACTTTCATCCAAGTCCATTTACCTTGTGGCTTATGGTAATAATTTGGAAGATGTTTTAGAGGCGAATACTAAAATATCGAAAGCTTTGGGTAAGGCGAAAATATCCAGTAGTATTCAAAAGTACAGCTCTAATGGCTCCATTGTTCTTTCAAAAAGAGATCAAAATTATAAGCTCGAAAAATGGAATTTATTTTGGACGAATGTGATAAAAAATCAGGTGAAAGAGGGTTTGATAGAAGAAGGTAAGAAAATTGGTTTCAAAGAATCTACTTATGAGCCTTTCTTTGAATTAATGGACAAGAAATTTTACAATTTAAATTTAAGCGATTATTCTTCGGTAAGTTCTTTAATGACAGATGAATATATTTCTTCTTCTCAAGAGTTTAATACGGCTGTTTCACTGGTAAAACTAAAGGACTTACAAAAGAGGGAACTCGAGGAGATTGTTAATACAATACCCAATACAATGTTAATTGATAGGAAGGAGATCAGTGAATCATTTTTAGGAGGGTTAAAAGATAATTTTTCCGATTTGATAAATTATTCTTTTTTGGCCATTGTTATTATTTTGTTCTTATTTTTTAGAAATTTAGAGTTAACGGTACTAACAATAATTCCTATTGCATTAACATGGTTTATAACCCTCGGTATTATGGGGCTGTTTGGAATTGAATTTACTATTTTCAATGCAATTATATCAACATTTATTTTTGGCCTAGGCGTGGATTATAGCATATTTATGACCAATGCTTTGGTGAAGGATTATAGCTTTGGTACCAAAGAAATAAATACGTATAAGATTTCAATTATTTTATCTGTTATTACCACTTTGCTGGGTGTTGGTGTACTAATTTTTGCAAAACATCCTGCTTTAAGATCGATTTCTATATTATCCTTGATTGGAATTTTAGTCACTGTATTAGTGGTCTTTACAATACAGCCATTAATTTTTAGGACATTTGTAGAAACTAGAACAAAAAAAGGGTTTTCACCCTTAAATATTAGGTTGCTGCTACATTCCATTATCTCACTTTTAATTTACGGAATAGGAGGGATGTTATTATCTATATTCAGTATATCCATTCTTCAAATACTACCTATATCTAAGAAGATTAAATTTAAATGGTTGCACAGAACGACGGCCAGATTGTTGACTTTTGTTCTCTATACAAATCCCTTTGTACATAAAAAAGTAGTGAATAATGAAAACGAAAAATTTAAAAATCCATCCATAATTATATCCAATCACGCATCCTCTTTGGATACATTAACCATAGGTTTATTAAACCCTAACATAGTATATTTGGTGAACGATTGGGTGTATAGATCTCCAATTTTCGGATTACTTGCTCGTGTAATGGGGTATTATCCTATAACTAGTGGTGTTGACAACAGCCCGGATCATTTACTGGAAAAAGTTAAACAGGGCTATTCTTTGGTTGTGTTTCCTGAATCCAAAAGATCTTTTTCTAATAAAATTGGAAGATTCCACAAAGGTGCGTTTTTTTTACAAGAGCGATTAAAGTTGGATATTTTACCTATTTTTTTACATGGCAACTCGGAAGTAATGCCTAAAAATGATTTCATTATTTATGATGGGAGCATTACAGTCGTAGTTGGAAAGAGAATTGCATATAATGATTCAAAATTTGGAACGACATATAGAGAACGAAACAAAAAAATAAGTCAGTATTACAAAGGTGAATTTAATAAATTAAGGAGCAAAATTGAAAATGAAGACTATTTCAAGAAGATACTTTTTTCAAATTATGTTTATAAGAGTCGAGAACTTTTAAAATCTGTAAAAACTAAATTTAAAGTTGATAAAGGAATTTACCATGAATTAAATATTGCATTACCAATGAAGTCAAAAATTTTGCATATTGCAAGTGATTTTGGTCAATTGGATATACTCCTTGTTTCAAAATCTATAGAGAGAAAAATTACGACCTTAGTGAATAATGATTATAATCGCAGGATAGCAAAAAATTGTTACACAGCGAAACACAGAGGAGTAGAGTACATTAATACTCTTAATAATATAGAATTAAAACGATTTGATATTTTGTTGTTATCAAGTGAGAGTGGTGTTGAAAATTTATCTGATGAGTTAATAGAGAGCTTTGACCATATTGTAATTGTCAATTTAAATTACACGAATGAAAAGTTTGTAAATATGGGGTATTCAAAAGAAAATATTTCCGACAGGGTCGTTTTTTTTAATAAGCTCAAAGGATGAAGGAAAAGTACGATATAGTGATTATTGGAAGTGGGTTAGGAGGTTTGGTTTCAGCCAACATTTTATCTCGTCATGGCTATAAAGTATGTGTTCTGGAAAAGAATAATCAGTTTGGTGGAAATTTACAGACTTTTGTAAGGGATAGAAATATTTTTGATACTGGAGTCCATTATATTGGAGGTTTAGAAGAGGGGCAAAACCTAAATCAATATTTCAAGTATTTGGGTATTATGGATGATTTGAATATTCAAAAATTGGATGAAGATAAGTTTGACGTTATTACTTTTGGCGGTAATAATAAAGAATATTTCCACGCCCAGGGATACGATAATTTTGCAAATTCTCTGATTGCACAATTTCCTGAAGAAGAAAAGAGTATTCAGGCCTATTGTCAAAAATTACAGGATGTTTGTAATAGTTTTCCGTTATACAATTTAGATGGATCAAACATAAACTATGACCAGAAAATTCTGACACTTAAAGTTACTGATTATTTGGATTCCATCACGGAGAACAGTTTGCTAAAATCAGTGTTGGCAGGGAGTAATATTTTGTATGCAGGTCACGAAAATATACCATTTTATGTTCACGCTCTCTCCATAAATTCATACATCCAAAGTTCATGGCGTTGTATTCACGGTGGAGGGCAATTATCTAAATTATTGATACGAAAAATAAAAGAGTTTGGTGGTGAGGTATATAAATATCAGGAGGTAGTGAAATTTGATTTTGAGGAAGGTAATTTAACCTCTGTTATCACCAAGAAAGGAAATAGTATAAAAGGGGATATATTTATTTCTAATATTGAACCAAAACTTACAATTAAAATGCTTGGTGGTAAGGGTATTAGAAAGTCTTACGTAAATAGAGTGAATCAAATTGAGAGTATAATCTCTGGATTCAGCCTTTACATTGTTTTTAAGCCAGAGACTTTTAAGTATTTAAATTATAATTATTATCATTTTAAAGATCCTGATAAAATTTGGAACGCACAAAATTATACAGATACTAGTTGGCCCGAGGGATATATGATATCCATGGGAGTTAAAAAGAATCAAACAAAATGGGCAGATGGTTTAACAGCTATGACCTACATGCGTTTTGATGATGTAAAACATTGGGAAGACACTTTTAATACTGTCGCAGAAAAATCGGAAAGAGGTGAGGCCTATAAGAAATTCAAGGAAGAAAAAATAAATAAATTTATTCTGGAAATAGAGAAAAAGTTTCCAGATATAAGAGATTGTATCCAATCCGTTCATGCTTCAACACCTTTATCATATAGAGACTATATAGGCAATAATGAAGGATCTATGTACGGCTATGTTAAAGATGCAGAGAGTCCAATGAAAACATTTTTATCTCCTAAGACTAAATTAAAAAACTTATTTTTTACTGGACAAAGTTTAAATATGCACGGTATTTTAGGAGTAACCATCAGTGCGGTATTTACCTGTTCCCAAATTATTGGGAGAGAAAAATTAATGGATTCTATTGATAAAGCATTAGCTGAATGAGCTTTTTAGGGCTAAAATATCAATTTGTATTTCTTGCTTTATTCGGGGTCTTGTTATTCTCTTGCGGGGTCAAAAAAGGAAAAAGGGACAGACCAGATATAAGTATTTACTCTGTGAGTACGGAACCACGGATTCCATTGAACGATTCCTTATTTTTTAAGGCAGATAATAGTTTACGTAAAAATCAATATGGGCAGTGGGAATTGGTGGCAGCGGGAAATCCTTTGGATTTAGGAAATACAATTGGGGATCTATCACAAGAGCTAATTAGGAAACAAGAGGAAATATTTTTTTCAAAGGTAGAAGAGTTTGTTCCATCCAAGTTTAAACAGGACTTGCTACGAAAATTTTTAGCCTGGTACAATCGACAAATGTATTTGTATATTAAGAATGAGTATAAAGTTGAAATTATGGGAATTTCAAAATATGCCTTGGATAAATATGATTATATTGCTAATAAGTATTTAAGAACCATGTATTTACATAGTGCTCACGATATTGGGCATGCTATGCAAGACCTTGCTCTGGTAGGATGTTCCTCTTTTGCGGTATGGGGAAAAAATACAGAAGACGGGAATTTATTAATCGCTCGTAACTTTGATTTTTATGCCGGAGATGAATTTGCTCAAGAAAAAGTAATCTCATTTATACAACCTGAAACCGGATATAAGTTTATGTCCGTTTCATGGGCAGGAATGATAGGGGTAATGTCTGGAATGAACGACAAAGGTTTAACCGTTACTATAAATGCCGGAAAATCTGATATTCCTCTAATAGCTAAAACTCCAATTTCATTGGTTACAAGGGAAATAGTTCAATATGCGTCGAATCTTGATGAAGCTATTGAGATAGCTAAGAAGAGAGAGATTTTTGTTTCTGAATCTATTCTTGTTGGAAGTGCGGCGGACAATAAAGCTATAATTATTGAGATGTCGCCAGACAACTTCGGAGTTTATGAGGTAAAAAATACTTCAAAATTGATCTGTTCCAATCATTTTCAAAGTGAAGCTTATAAAACCGATGATAATAATTTAGAGCACATTGCTAATAGCCATTCCCAATATCGTTATGAACGAATGGAAGAATTATTGAACAATGCTGAGGTTATAACACCAGAAAAAGCAGTATCCATTCTACGTAATACAAAGGGTTTAAATGATAGGGATATTGGTTATGGCAATGAGAAAGCATTGAATCAACTCTTGGCACATCATGGAGTAGTTTTTGAACCTCATAAAAAAATGGTATGGGTTTCTACAAACCCATATCAATTAGGGGAATTTGTTGCTTTTCAATTAGATAGCGTGTTCAATGATTCAAAAGATAAAACTTCTACCTTATCCCTGCCTGATCTTTCAATAGCAAAAGATTCTTTTATAAATACAAAGGCATTTTATAATTATGAGGAATATCGGAAAGAAAAACGTAATATTCAGAAAATTATTGATGAAGATTTAGATTATAATTCAAAAGATATAGATAGCTTTATAGCTTTGAATCCTGAGTCTTGGGAAGTTTATTATTTGGCAGGGACCTATTATTATCAAAGAAAGTATTACAAGGCGGCATTGTTGCAGTTTGAAAAGGCACTCTCTAAAGAAATTACTACTGTTCCGGAACGGAAAGAAATTGAAAATTATATAAAAAGAATAAAAAGGAGAATAAATGATTCCTAAAATAGAACAAAAATCAAATCTTGAAATAAAGGAATATCAAGAGCAAAAGTTAAGAGATTTGTTGGTCTATTTGTCCGATAAATCCAATTATTATAAAAGAATATTTCAACAAAACGACATCGATATTTCAGATGTGCGATCTTTAGAGGATTTAAAAAAATTACCACTTACATCAAAAGATGATCTGCAAAAATTTAATAATGATTTCTTTTGTGTAGATACTTCTGAAATAGTTGATTATGTAACCACTTCGGGTACAACAGGTAAACCAGTTTTCTTCGGTTTGACAGATAAAGATTTGGATCGCTTGGCATATAATGAGGCTATTTCATTTGCTTGTTCCGGAATTACTGATATGGATACCCTACAACTGATGACAACTATTGACAGACGTTTTATGGCCGGCTTGGCATATTTTTTAGGAGCTAGAAAACTTGGTTCGGGAATTATTAGAGTGGGAGCGGGTATACCGGAACTACAATGGGATTCCATTCAAAAGTTCAAACCTACATATTTGATTGCTGTTCCATCTTTTTTACTGAAATTAATTGAATACGCCGAAAAAAATAATATTGATCAAAACGAAAGTTCAATTAAGGGCGTAATATGTATCGGGGAACAGTTGAGAGATCAGGATTTTAGTCCTAATGTATTGTCTCAAAAAATAAAAGAAAAGTGGGATATAGAATTATATTCCACCTACGCCTCCACAGAAATGAGTACTGCTTTTGCCGAATGTCAATTCCAACAAGGCGGGCATCATCATCCTGAGCTTATTATTGTGGAAATATTAGACGAGAATAACGAATCAGTTAAAGAAGGAGAAGAAGGAGAATTAGTTGTTACCACACTGGGAGTAGAGGCCATGCCATTGTTAAGATTTCAAACTGGAGATGTTGTAAAGGCGCATTATGAAAATTGTGAATGTGGAAGAAATACCTTGCGATTAGGCCCTGTTATTGGTAGAAAAAAACACATGATAAAGTATAAAGGAACGACCATTTATCCTCCGGCAATGTACAATTTGCTAAATGATTTTACAGAAATCGAGAGCTATATAATAGAAATAGATAACAATGAAATTGGTACGGATAAGATAACAATAAAATTAGGAACAAATGAATTTTCGGATGATTTGCTAAGTAGATTAAAGGATCATTTTAGAGCAAAGTTACGAGTGTCGCCAATAATTGAATTTGTTTCGATTAAAGAGATAACTCAATTAAAATTTCCAAATATGAGCAGGAAACCTGTTTTATTTATTGATAAAAGAGAAGCTGTTATTAGTTAAATTGGATCCATCACTTAATCATATTGCCCCATATACAGAACATCAGGTAAGAGAAACCTTGGTATGGTTAGAAACTAGTAAAGACTTTATAAGAGGGGTTCAATTTTTTTATCCCGATTGGAAAGAGGAAGATATTATATCAAAATTACGAGCATGTAAGACATGTGCTGATTTTCAAGTACAATTCATAGAAATGATAATTAAGAACTCCGTTAAAAACACAATGGATTCATTAGAAATATCAGGTCTCGATACTTTTGACAGTTCTAATAACTTGTATATATCTAATCACAGGGATATTTTTTTGGATTCGGCGTTGTTTCAAAATCATTTATATGACATTGGGCAACCCTTTACAGAGATTTCATTGGGCGACAATTTAATGGTAAATAAAACCATGAAAGGGGTGGCCAAAATGAATAATATGTTTACCGTTTTTAGAAGTGGCAGTAAATCTGAATTACTCAAAAACACGTATGATTTGTCAAGATATTTACGTTTTTCAATCATAGAAAAAAAAGTTTCATCGTGGATTGCCCAAAATAACGGGCGTACCAAAGATGGTAATGACCTTACTGCGCCGGGTTTGATCAAAATGCTTTTATTAAGTGGAGATGACGATATTAAAGGATCTTTGGAAGAGCTAAATATTGTTGTTTCAACGATTTCTTATGAATATGAACCCTGTGCTTTCGAAAAAGCTTATGAGTTGAGTATGATCGATAAGGAAGGAATTTATAAGAAAAAACATTTTGAAAACCTCAACAGTATTATCAACGGGATCAATGAGTATAAAGGAAAAGTTAAACTTGTTTTTGAAAAATTGGACGTTAATAATATCTACTTTACAAATAACAGAAATAAAGATGTTCTAGAAATCGCCAAAGAAATTAATAACATTGTTTACAGAAACTATCAATTATGGAAAACCAATTATATGGCCCATGATTTATTATATACCGACAATAAATATAAAAGTTTTTATAGTTGGGATGAAATGGATAAATTCAAAACCTATCTAACCCGAGCTAGTAATAAAGATGTTTACTATAGATTATTAAAAATCTATGTCAATCCTTTACTTAATAAGGATAACTAAACCGCCCTTCTTTCACAAGATAATAATGTGTTTTTCAGTAACATAGCAATGGTCATTGGGCCAACACCGCCGGGTACAGGAGTGATAAATGACGCTTTTTTACTAACACTTTCAAAATGAACATCACCAGCTAGTCTATAACCTCTTTTTTTGGATTCATCCTTAACTCTTGTTATTCCAACATCTATTATAGTAACCCCCTCTTTAACCATTTCACCCGTTAAAAACTCGGGTATCCCAAGTGCTGCCACAATGATATCCGCACTTTTTGTAAGTTCTGTCAGATTCTTGGTTCTGCTATGGGCTACAGTAACAGTTGCATTACCAATTTTTCTTTTTTGACTAAGTAAAATACTCATCGGCCTACCTACAATATTACTTCTCCCTATAACAACAACATTTTGACCTGAAGTTTCTACCTCATATCTCTTTAACAGCTCTAAAATACCAAAAGGAGTGGCAGATAAAAATGTTGGTAGTTCCAAGGTCATTTTTCCTACGTTCACTGGGTGAAACCCATCTACATCTTTATCCGGATGTACGGCCATTAAAACTTTTTGCTCATCAATTTGCTTTGGGAGTGGGAGTTGAACAATGAAACCGTCAATATCGTCATCTCTATTCAAATCAGATATTTCATTTAACAATTGTTCTTCCGTAGTGTCTTCAGGTAAATCGATTAATGTGGAATTAAATCCCACTTTTTCGCAGGCTTTTACTTTAGCATTTACGTAGGTCATACTGGCCCCGTCAGAACCAACTAAAATAGCAGCCAGGTGAGGTGTTTTTCTTCCTTCTGATTTCAATTTTATCACTTCCTCAGCAATTTCCTCTTTTATCTCATTAGATGTCTTTCTACCGTCTAAAATTATCATAGAATTTTGTTTTTTTTCCTTACTCATTACTCCTTACTACGTTCCCATTCCTTTCATCATTTGCATCATTTTTTTACCACCTCCGCCTTGCATCATCTTCATCATTTTACTCATTTGGTTAAATTGTTTCATTAACTGATTCACCTCTTGGACGCTTGTGCCTGAACCACTGGAAATTCTTTTTTTTCTACTTGCATTGATAATTGCCGGTTTACTTCTTTCTTCTGGAGTCATAGAATGAATAATAGCTTCAATTCCCTTAAAGGCATCATCGTCTATGTCCACATCTTTTAAAGATTTTCCAACCCCAGGAATCATGCCAACCAGGTCCTTCATGTTTCCCATCTTTTTAATTTGTTGAATTTGTTTTAAAAAGTCGTCAAATCCAAATTGATTTTTTGCGATCTTCTTTTGGATTTTCCTGGCTTCTTCCTCATCATATTGTTCCTGGGCTCTTTCCACCAAAGAGACAACATCACCCATGCCTAATATCCTCTCGGCCATACGGTCTGGATGGAAGACATCAATTGCCTCCATTTTTTCTCCAGTTCCAATGAATTTAATAGGCTTATCGACAATCGATTTTATGGAAAGTGCAGCTCCTCCACGTGTATCTCCATCTAATTTTGTTAGGATAACTCCGTCAAAATTTAAGATATCATTAAAAGATTTTGCTGTATTTACAGCATCTTGACCGGTCATTGAGTCTACAACAAACAGTGTCTCTTGTGGTGTGATTGCTTTATGAATATTGGAAATTTCATTCATCATTTCCTCATCAACAGCCAACCGTCCCGCTGTATCAATTATAATTACATTCTTTCCATTTTCTTTGGCGAATTTGATAGCATTCTTAGAAATTTCAACAGGGTTCATATTACCCACTTCCGTATAAACTTCTACACCTACCTGTTCACCAACAATTTTTAATTGATCAATTGCTGCCGGGCGATAAACATCACAAGCAACAAGTAATACTTGTTTTGATTTTTTATTTTTTAAGAAATTGGCCAGTTTACCTGAAAAAGTAGTTTTACCAGATCCTTGCAGCCCTGACATTAAAATAATAGTGGGTGTACCTTTAAGGTTAAGTCCTACAGTTTCTCCACCCATTAGTTCGGTCAATTGATCCTTTACAATTTTTACCATTAATTGCCCGGGTTGTAACGTTGTTAACACGTTTTGACCTAATGCTTTCTCCTTAACTTTATTGGTGAAATCCTTGGCAATTTTAAAGTTAACATCAGCATCCAACAATGCTCGTCGAACTTCTTTAAGTGTCTCCGCTACATTGATTTCTGTTATACTACCCTGACCCTTTAGAATATGGAGCGCTTTATCTAATTTATCACTTAAATTATTAAACATAATATCTTACATCATTTTTTTTGAATGACAAAATTACATAATTTAATTGGGTTATTTGAAGGAATAAAAAAGGAAATAAATGGGTAAAAATTAAAGTAACCTTAAGCAGTATTATGACGGAATGGCTTTGTTGGAATTGTGGAATCAAATTATAAATGGGTGATATTCGTTCCCCAAAATCTGGAATTGAGCTGGTGAGAGTATCAAATAAAGCTATTCCATGTTAATTTAGCCCGATACAAATGTTGCATTATCCAAGGGTTATTAAAGTTACCTTTGCCTAATGAAAATGACAACTTCCTTGAAAGGGTATTTATTGGCCATTTTGTCTGTTATAGCTATTTCCAATGTTTATATATTCAGTAAAGTTGCTCTAAAAGAAGTAAGTCTACCTCAATTTGGTGTGTATTGGTTTGGTTTCGGATTGTTATGGATTCTACTTTTTGCTTGGTATCGAAGATCATTTAGTGCTTTTAAAGAACTTTCATCGCGCTGTTATTTTGTCTTAGCTTTTTTAGGAATTTTTGAGGTCATAGGTACATACTTTTTCTTCAAAGCGATCCATACAATTTCTAATCCTGCTATAGTCTCATTTATCGGAAATATTTCGCCATCCTTTATTATTATACTTAGTTTTTTTGTTCTCAAAGAACGTTTTAGCACATGGGAGTTTTGGGGAATAATTCTGGCTCTGTTTGGTGCCTTTATAATAAGTTATAAAGGTGATACGGGTTTGCAAGATATGTTTATAGATGGCGCACAGTACGTGTTGTATTCAAGTTTTTTCAGCGCCATTAATGCGGTTATAATCAAAAAGAAAATTAAAAAGATTCACCCAATTATCTTAACCATAAGTCGCAGTTTATTTCTGTTAATTTTTTCAATAATTGCAATTAATTTTGTTAATGATACTTTATCAATCTCTATCTCCGCTTTAAAAAATATTTTTATAGGGTCTCTTTTAGGACCATTTTTGACAGTTATTTCAGGTTATTTAGCCTTACAATATATTCCACTTTCTCGTAAAGCGATTATAGCTAGTACAAGAGGTTTGTTTGTTCTAGCAGGTGCATATCTTTATTTTGGCGAGTTTCCAAAAACTATAGCGTTAATAGGAGGGTTGATAACTATTATTGGCGTTTTATTTATAGCTTTTGCAAAAATAAAAGTACAGAAAGAAAAAAAATAGAATTATGATTTTGTTTACCGTTTGTATTAAATCATTAAAGTTCCTTTGTTCGGAATAAGTATTTAGCTACTTAACCAGGGTTAAATTCCTTTTAAAATCATACAAATGCTGCCGTTAACATTCCAATTAGCAATAAAAGAATATTTAAACCGAATGCTATGATCATTACAATTCCTATAAACTTGTAATGTGATTTTAATTTCTTTAAACCGAAAGTGAGTAAATCGCTGTCATCATTATCAATTGCATTTTTAGTTTTAATGCCAAATTGGTACAAAAAGAATATAGGTATAAAATATACCCCGGCAATAATTAAATAGGTTATGGATAAAACCTGAGGCGATATTCCTAGTTCGCTATATGGAGAATTTGCTAATAGAGATCCAACTGAAAATGACACAATTATAAGAAGGCCGATTACGATAAAACCAATTATGGATAAAATTGTAGCCCATCTGGCTGTTTCAAGTAAGTAATTTTTTGATTGATCGTTTAATTCCATAAGAGATTATCTGTTTTATAGTATAACAAATATATGTTTTTTATTCTCCGCCAATTAAAATTTTAAAATTTTAAGTTTCATAACCGTTGCTATGGATGTAGCTCTATTTTTAGCAATTTCAGTCATTTCTCCTTCAAAATTTTTGTCCACAGATTCATAAAAATATTGTAACCATAAATTAAAATGATCTTTTCGAAAGGGTTTTGTTTTGTTCAGCGCTATATGAGGTAACATGGCATTTTTACCATAAGTACCGGAATAAAATAGTATGTTATCCCAAAAATCAACCAATACATTGAGGTGTTTATGTAGAGTGGCATCATCATTAAACTTTTCGAAGAAATGTTGCATCTCTTCGTCAAATAATAGTTTTTTATAAAAGTCATCAACAATAATGTAAATATCATTTCTATCTTTAATATCTCTTTTGATCATAGTTTTATAATAAGGACTTGTCAAAAGCTAGTGGCAGTAGATCACTTATGGAACCTGCTTTTACAATGTTTCCTGTTTCTCCCGTAAAAAAGATCTCGATATTTTGTTTCTGTTTAATTTCGTATTCAACGATAGTTTGACGGCAAGCACCACAGGGAGGAACTGGTTTATTTACTGATTTGTTGTTAGTATTGGCGGAAATAAATATTTTCCTGATAGCAATATCCGGAAATTGAGAAGAAGCATTCCAAATTGCCACACGTTCGGCGCATATACCTGAAGGATAGGCGGCATTTTCCTGATTGTTCCCTTGAATGATTAGACCATTTTCCAGTAAAAGTGAAGCTCCTACATTAAATTTTGAATATGGCGCATAGGCTTTTTCTCTTGCCTCAACAGCTTTTGATAAAAGCTCTTGATCTGACAAGGACAGTTCGTCAGAATTTGAAAATAAAGTAAATTTTGATGTTATTTTTATCTCATCCATTGGATCTAAAAATATTCAAATGAATCTCCTAAATTAAATGATAATGAAAATCTCAAGGTACTTTCTAAAGGATTATTCACATCTGATGCATTAATTAAATAGGATAAATCTAATGTAGCACTTTTAAATCTAAATCCCGCACCAACTGTAAAAAATTGACGACCTCCTTTATTATCGTTCTCGTGAAAATATCCGGCTCTTATGGCAAATATTTGATTATACATATACTCTGCACTAAATGCCCAGGCAACTTCTTCTAGTTCTTCTTCTAACCCTCTGGGAGCATCATAAAATGATTGAAGCATACCCTGAAAAAAGCCAACATCAGCCTGCTTATATGGAGATTCTCCATCGCCCGCTATAGAAATACTTGGAGTTGGAACTAATAATTTATTGAATTCAAGGTTGGCCGTAATTGTGTTAACATTATCTAAAATAAAATCAAAGCCACCTCCTAATCTTAAATTGGTTGGAATAAAATTTTCTTCTCCACCAATGGTAAGTTGAACTTTTGGTCCCATATTCGAGATATCAAAACCGGCACGAACTCTACCATTAAAATCGCCCAGATTCATTTCTTCCGATTGGTAATATCCTGCCAGATCAACAGAAAAAGTATTGATCGTTTGAATGAATGAATCTTCAATATTTAAGGCCAGATCGGAATGTATATATCGCAGTGCTACTGCCATAGCAAAATTTTCGTTCAATTTAAGAGAATATGAACCATCGAATGCAAATTCATTTGGATTTTCTGAGCCCAGACTTACTCCCCCTTCATCAGTGAGATCGATTGATCCTAAAGAAAAATAGACCAAACTTGCCGCCCAGGAACTTCTTTCATTTATTCTATTTGAAACAAAGGCACTTGTTAAACTTACATCATTCGTTAAATTTCTTAGCCAGGGAGTATAATTTATTCCTACCAACCATTGCGAACTGGCAAAAGAATATTTTGCTGGATTATAATGTTGAGAAGAAGCATCAGTTGAAGTTGCTGCACCACTGTCTCCCAAGCCACCTCCTCTTGCGTCAGGAGAGATTAATAAGAATGGCGCTGCCGTAGTAATTGGATTATAATCATCTTGACCGTAACTGCTAAAAATACCTAAGAGAATTGTGCAGATTATGATGTTTATTTTTTTCATGTTTTGATAATGATTTGTAGAAGTTTAAATTTACTCTACTGCAGTATTACTAATTTTTCAAATTTAATCGCTTTAGTATTTGATAGTAAAGACCTAACATGAAGCTTGTATACATAAACCCCCTTACCAATTTTGTTTCCAAAATCATCCAAACCATTCCAAGATATTTCCCTAGATAAAAGTCCTTCGGATCGAACTGATTGGTTTAAGGTTTTAACAAGTTTTCCTGACACCGTAAAAATTTGAACTTGAACATCTAATAATTCGTTTGGTTTGTTGTGATTAAACCAAAATTCTGTATAATTTATAAACGGATTAGGATAATTTAAAACATTACTCAAAATTAAATCACTATCATCTACTACAATAAAACTTAACGTAGATTCCGAAGGGTTATTGTACGTATCCCAACATTTAAATTTAATAGTATGTAAACCCGGTTCTAAATTGTGTAAAGGGAATTTTACTTCACCTTTTTTGAAGTTGTCTAATTCTGTCTCGTAGTAGTCATTTAAAACAAAAGGATTGGCATTATCATTGTCTAAAATCGCAATAATATCATGATCCACAGAGGTGATAGAAGTATTGATTCCGGAGTTATCCTCTAACATCGCAAATATGATAGGAGATTCACTGGTATTTCCTCCGTCAACGAACGACTCATCATTCATAAATAGTTTGATCATCGGACCTTCATTGTCCGCCGGTGCATTAGTGTTGATGCCACCAATTTTAACATCTAGATTGTAACCTGATTTGTCTTTAATCTTATCATCCGCATATAAACTTATTTTTCCATTTCCATACGCAATTCTAATATCTTTTGGTACGATAAAATCAAAAGAAAAATTACCATTGGTCACCGAGGCCCGCCCTTTAAATATTTTACTTTCAATAGATGTAAATTCCATTACTTTTCCAAAATTATCATTATCTAAAGTGCTTTTATCTAATGGTTTATCATAAATAGTTGCAGATAATGTTCCATTAAAATCGCTAAGAATATTATTATTATCATCAGTTACAATACCGGCCATTTTAATATGTGACAATGCCTTCAGTGTATCTAAACTTTGGGTTATATCTACATCGTTGATTTTTGTAATTAAAATATTAGGTTTTGCTTGGGCAAGTCTCATTGCCGGGTCTCCAAAATTGTAAATAAAAAACCTTTGAACAGTACTAAAATCTTGTTTCGTATACATTAGTGCTTCAGAAATCGTGTAATTTTCACCTTGAAATCCAAATAATTTTTTTACCAAATTCCTATTAAAAAACTGACCGATACTAATAAATATTTCTCGTGTAGTCGATATCATACTGGTAGCACCTCCATTGGAGTTTAATAAAGTAAACTCTCCCGCTGAAGGCTGCAACGGGTTATCGAATTTTGAAAACTCACAGGTAACTGTTATAAATAAAGGTAGCATATTAAAGTTTTTCCATGCTTGAATTTCGGGCACTCGCAAAATCCCTTCATTGGCCCATCCATTAATTCCACCATGTCCAAAATAATCAACCACTAGGGTACCCGTCTCCACAGTATTGGCAATTGCAGTATTCACTGTTGGATATTTTTCTCCTCCTGCTGTAGTAACCTGTTTATGTGCATCAGAATAAATTTTTACTATATTGAATTCAGGCTTATTCGCTTTTATATCCTCTGTTATTAAATCCACTGTTTTTTGAAGTACAAATTCATTTGGATTATCAGGGTCATCTGCAACAAAGGTTAGACTATTTCTCCAATCGCCATAAGTATTCGTACTGTAATAATTTAAAGTTTTATCGATGGCATGTTTTGCTTCTAACAGTGTTGTCACTGGATACCTACCCGTAGCAACATCCTGCATGTCGAACCCTTTGAGTTCCCCTTCATAATCATCCATTATTCCAAAATAATCATCTGTTACATAAGAAGTAACCAAATTGAAACTTTGATAGGATTGAAATGCGGGCACAATATTATTATTGTTAGTTATCCTATCCTTAAAGTCGTAGGAAGTATCTCCAAACAGGCATACATACTTGACCTTTTTATTGTCACTTGTTGCAGTTAGATACAGAAATCTAATAAAATCCCTAATAGCGGTGAGATCCGGAGAACCCGAACCAAATTCATTATATATCTGATCCAGATCTATTACCATTGCATTTAATTTTGAATTTTCCCGATGGAACTCTGCCAATCTTCCGGCTTCACTTAAAAGGTAGTTCTCAGTAATAATAATATACTCAACATCGCTAAGATTATGAAGGTTCTGATTATCAACAAAATTGTTTGGTATGGATTCAGGGATTAAAAAATCCGCAGGGTGAACAACAATATATTCTTTATTAATACCTCCATAAGTTTTAAATCTAAAATCAGTTGACGCAGATTGATTAATAATATTTTTCGGATTTATATGATCGCTCACATCCCAAACCTCATATATATTCGAGTTATTTTGGATCTGATACTCGTAAATAGAATTAGTGTTGGTTGCACTTGTATTTCTGAAAGAAAATTGTTTATCGTTAGCATTTAACTTTTTGGTCCCTAAAATTTCTATATAATCTAAGAACGCTTTCGCAGAGGGATTGCCCAAATTATTATACGTAATTTCTATTTGTAAGTTTTCTTGATTGATATTTGTGCTATTGTATGATTCCTCTGGTATCGCTAAATTATATGATGTTGTTGATAAGGCATCGAAATTTAAATTAACCAAATTTTGTCCATTGATTGTAGCAGTCATTTGGGTATTTGTAAATGCGCTTGCGACACCTCGAACTCTTAGGGTAAGTTCCTGACTGTCATCTATATCATTAAAATAAAATTGAAAACTTTGGATTTCATTAAAACTAAAATCTTCACCCATCCATTGTTGCCCGTTGGAGAATAGGTTGATTTTCTCAATTTCATGAACTAAATAGTCTTGGTAGCTATTTATTTGTTCATTAGGAGCTAAACTAATTTCATCGCTTGTACTCATTCTTTTGCCGATACCATTGTCAACTGTAATAAAGTAATAAGCCTTGTCGGTGTATATATTAGTTATATGTTTAGTTAATTTGAAATCGTCATAGTTTATGTTCCAGGAGTCCGGACCCTGAGCATAGAACAAAATATAATCTTCATTGTTAAAAATATTGTCCTCTTGGCCTATGACATGAATTGCATTTTCTTGTAGATCATCATATCTGAATGCACCGTTTAATTGTGGTAATAAATTCCCTCCATTACCAAATATTCTAATATTTCTAGGATCTAAATTAGAAGTACTAATACCGATTTCTTCCAATAAGGTTTTGTCAATTTTAAAAACACCGGTCGTATCAACCGCAAATTTAAACCAAGTGCCATTTGCCAGAACAGAATTTGTGCTATATACAGGCGTCGGCACTTCTTTTTTGAAAGCCGCATTATTTTCTGTTTGTAAGCTGTATTCTAACGTAAATGAAATAAGCTTTTTAATTTGATTATTTTCTTTGACCAAAGGTGTAATTGTAAGCTTAGCAAGAGACTTATTTCTTAATTTACCAATTCCAAATTCACTAACCAATTCGGAGGGGATTTTGCTTGTATTTATATTTTTAGAAGAATTAACAGGTAAATTTGAATATTTTACATTTTTAATTTGATAATTTTGCACTATTAATCCGTTTTGGACGTTTATGGAGGCGGTATATACTGGGATGTTATTTTCATCAAAAAAATTATTTTTAACTAAAGGCAATGTAATTTCTTGATTATCATTTGTTTGAACTATATAATTATCATTCCATTCAAGTGTAAAATTTTTGACAGACGTATTTTGTGAGAATACAAAAGTAATTTGGAGAACAAAAATTAATAAAGAAAAATAATTCTTATAATTCATAATAAAATAAATGAAAGTTTATTTTTAATAATTTACAACAGTACATATAATAAAGAATTAAAACAATCGTTATACAACATATTGAAGGCAAAAATAAAGTTTTACAAAATAATATAAGTAATTAGAAAATATTAATTAAGTTTTAGTCTTTAATTTGACAATAAATCAATCAAAAAAAATTATGAAAAAGTTTAACAGTGGCAAAATTGCACTTTTACTTTTAGCGGCTATTACTCTATCAAGTTGTAGTAATAGTGGCAAGAGTGTTTCGACATTAACGGGATGGGAATATAATGACCCTAAGTACGGTGGTTTTCAAGGAAATACACAATATAAACAGCAACCAAACCCACCTGGAATGGTGTTGATAGAAGGTGGTACTTTTACTATGGGTAGCGTACAAGATGATGTGATGTTTGATTGGAACACAACTCCTGTAAAACAGCAGGTACGTTCATTCTATATGGATCAGGCAGAGGTAACGAATATTGAATATTTATTGTATTTACAATATTTAGAAAAAGTTTTCCCACCTTCGGATGATACTTATAGAAAGATATATCAAGCGGCATTGCCGGATACTTTAGTTTGGAGAAACACTTTAGGCTTTAATGAGCTGTTAACTGAAAATTATCTGCGCCATCCATCTTATGCGGAATATCCTGTTGTAGGTGTTTCTTGGAGACAAGCAACGGAATACTGTAAATGGAGAACGGACAGAGTTAATGAGAAAATATTAATTGAAAAAGGTGTATTACATACTTTATTCGATCATGATTCCTTACAAGTGGAAGGATCCAACAGATTTGATTCTGAGGCATATTTAACAAATCCTAATGGACTATTTTCTGGTGATTCTTCTATTTATTACAAAGGAATTAAAGATTATTCTAAAAAACAAGAAAAAAGTAGTGGGTCTTTTACCGGACGTCATGTTAAAACATCGGACGGTATCTTGGCTCAAAGATTTAGATTACCAACGGAGTCAGAATGGGAATATGCGGCAAAAGCCCTAGTTGAAAATAGAGAATATAATTCAATTAGAGGCCGTAAGAAATATTCCTGGAATGGAGAATCTACTAGAGAAACATCTAGAAGGTACCAAGGAGACCAAATGGCAAACTTTAAACAAGGTAAAGGAGATTATAGTGGTTTAGCCGGATGGAGTAATGACGGTGCTGATATTACCATGAGAATTAAATCATACAAACCGAATGCTTTTGGATTATATGACATGTCTGGAAATGTTGCAGAATGGGTTGCCGATGTATATCGACCAATTATAGACAATGATGCGAACGACTTTAATTACTTTAGAGGAAATGTATTTAGTAAAAAGGTTATTGATAAAGAAGGTAATGTTGTACTAGTGGATAATAACAGTGTTGTCTTTGATACATTAGATAACGGTAAAATTGTTCCAAGAGACCTTCCGGGTAGCGTGAAACATGAGCCTATTACGGAACGAGATGCTTTTATGCGTAGAAATTACGAAAAAGCCTACAATGTTGATATTCAAGATGGCGATATAGCCTCAACCAGACATTACTATAAAGATGAAGATGATTTTGAATCTAAGCCAAGAATGTATAATTCACCAAAAATACCTAGACAAATAGGTGAGAGTGGATTAATTATTCAACAGTATGACACGAAAACGAGAACGACATTAATTAGTAATCAAACCAGAGTATATAAAGGTGGTTCATGGAAAGACAGAGCATTTTGGTTAGACCCGGCACAACGTAGATACTTGCCAGAATATATGGCAACAAATTACATAGGATTTAGATGTGCTACGGATAGATTAGGTCACATGTCCAATTCTAGAAGGAGAAAATCACCGGCCAATAAATAATAAAATTTAAATTATAAAATTTTAAAAACTCAATGTCAATTATGATATTGAGTTTTTTTTTACATTTACTTTATGGAAATAGAGGAGCTTTACACCTTGTATAAAAAAAGTTATAAGGTAACAACAGATACAAGATCTCAATTAAATAATTCCATTTTTTTTGCCTTAAAAGGCGATAATTTTAATGGAAATTTATACGCGAAGGAAGCCTTGACAAAGGGAGCCAATTTTGCCGTAATTGATGAGGAACAGGATGAACTTGAAGACAAGTTAATATTAGTAAAGGACGTACTACAAACGTTACAAAATTTAGCAACCTATCACAGACAGTGTCTGGATATACCAATTATTGCTCTAACCGGAAGCAATGGTAAAACCACCACAAAAGAGTTGATCAATGCCGTTTTAAAACAAAAATTTAATTGTAAATCTACAGCAGGTAACCTGAACAATCATATTGGAGTTCCTCTCACAATTCTTTCAATGGAACCGGAAACAGAAATAGGAGTAGTAGAGATGGGAGCAAATCATAAGAAAGAAATAGCTGAACTGTGTAAAATTGCCCTACCAGATTTTGGATATATAACCAATTTTGGCAAGGTGCACCTAGAAGGATTTGGAAGTTTAAAGGGGGTTATAGAGGCAAAGACTGAAATGTATTCCTATTTAAGAAAAGAGAATAAAATGGTTTTTATTAATACTGAAGACAAGATACAGGTTGAAAGGTCAAAAGGAATGAACATTATAAGTTTTTGTTCCAAGAATTCTGATTATCCGGTTGAATTTATTGAAGCAGATCCTTACGTGAATGTTGCCTTTGAAAATATGATATTACAAAGTAAACTCATCGGTAAATACAATTATTTAAATATTGCTACGGCAATCGCTGCAGGAAAATATTTTGGGGTCTCAAATACTCAAATAAAAGAAGCAATTGAAGAGTATGTTCCATCTAATAATCGCTCTCAAATAATAACCAAAGGATCAAATGAAATTATTTTAGATGCCTATAACGCAAATCCTGAAAGTATGAAAGTTGCAATTGAAAATTTGTCACAGATATCGGCTGAGAACAAAGTGGCTATTTTAGGTGATATGTACGAAGTTGGGAAAAGTTCGCAAGAGGAACATCAAAAAATAGTAGAGATGTTACGTAGTTCGGATATCCAAACAACATATTTGATAGGGGATCAATTTTCGGAGATTCTTGTTAATGACGAAAACATTATTCAATATAAGAACATAAAAGACTTTAGGGTGAACATGGAGAGAAGTAAGTTGAGAAAGGCAATGATTTTGATCAAGGCCTCTAGAGGAATGGCACTGGAAAGAGTCTTAGAATTTATCTAAATTACCAATCGTCATCAACATCTTCTACTGTACCATTCAGAATAAAATATTCAAGATTGCCTATCGCCTTTGTAATTTCAGTATCAATTGGCTCCTCAATATATATTTGATATCTAGTAGGGAATCGGTCAATATAAACTTTTAAATCTTTGGCATCTATTTCCCCTCCATTCATTTTTCCTTCCCTAAAATTGGAAAACTCATATCTGTATTTATTATCCTTAGTTTTGATTTCTATATCATAGAATATTGTAACAGGAATATCTTTTTTAATTAACCTCCAAGTGAAATTGGTAGTTCCGGTTTTATACAAGCTCGTGTCTAATACTTTTATAGAATCATTTTCCGGATAAACTATATCTAACCATTCTTTGGCTCTTACTTGTATCTGTTGCTGGGAAATCCCTGCAACGGTTATAACATCCTGATAATTGTACTCACCTGTTTCGCTATCAATCATAATCAATTGAGATTGAGATAATTGCACGAATAAAGTAAAGGCAAGAATAAATAATAATTTTTCTTTTTTCATATGCTCATTTTTAGCTTATTTTTTTGCTTTTGGAAAAAGAGCTTACTTATTCATTTAGACCCGGAAGTTAAATGGAATATAAATTGTGAGGGCTCAATTCATAGACGAAAAAATAACAAATACACCTACAATTAAGTGTTTTGGAATTAACGAAGTTAACAAAAATATTTTAAAAACCAAAAAAGACGGTATTCTAAGCTGTAACTAATGCTACATACGATCAGGGACATCAATGCCCAAAAGCCCAAAAGATTGTTTAATTATGTCTCCAACTTTTTTTGAAAGTTGTGTTCTAAATACTCTTTCATTTTCATTCTCTGCACCCAAAATTGGAACGCTTTGGTAAAATGAATTGTAATCTTTAACTAAGTCATATGTGTAATTTGCAATTAAGGCAGGACTCAGACTTTGGGCAGCATTTTGAACAACTTCAGAGAAGTTTAGTAATTGTTTTATTAATGCCTTCTCTTTGGAATGCAATACGAGGTCTTTAATTTCAACACTATGATCGAAATTAGCCTTTCGTAGTATTGATTGTATTCTTGCATAAGTATATTGAATAAATGGTCCGGTATTTCCATTAAAATCTATGGATTCCTTTGGGTCAAATAAAATTCTTTTTCTTGGATCAACTTTTAGAATGTAATATTTCAATGCTCCTAATCCAATAGTATTGTATAGTTTTTCTTTCTCTTCATTAGAGTAACCTTCTAATTTACCCAATTCTTGAGATATTTCTTTGGCAGTTCTCGTCATTTCTATCATTAAATCATCAGCATCCACAACGGTTCCTTCTCTGGATTTCATTTTTCCTTCAGGTAAATCAACCATGCCATAAGAAAGATGATGTAAATTATTGGCCCAAGAGTAACCTAATTTATTCAGGATTAAAAACAAGACCTTGAAATGATAATCCTGCTCATTTCCAACAATGTAAACCATACCACCAATATCGGTATGATCTTTTATTCTTTGGATTGCGGTACCTATATCCTGAGTCATATAAACAGCAGTCCCATCAGATCTTAAAACAATCTTTTCGTCTAAACCTTCACCAGTGAGATCGATCCAAACGGAACCATCTTCCTTTCTAAAGAAAATACCTCTTTCCAGTCCGTCAGAAACCACATCCTTCCCCAATAAATAGGTTTTGCTCTCATAATAATTATTGTCAAAACTAACTCCAAGTGCTTTGTAGGTTTCTTCAAATCCCTCATAAACCCAATGATTCATTTTATCCCAGAGCGCAATGACTTCTTTATCTCCTGCTTCCCATTTAACCAGCATTTCTTGAGCTTCAAGAAGACTTGGTGCTTGTTTCTTGGCTTCATCTTCACTTAAGCCTTCTGCTTTGAGTTTTTCGATTTCTTTTTTATACTCCTGATCAAATCTGACATAGAAATTTCCAACTAATTTATCCCCTTTTAAGCCTGAGCTCTCTGGTGTTTCTCCCTTGCCATACTTATTCCAAGCCAACATACTTTTACAAATATGAATACCTCGATCATTAATAATTTGAGTTTTATAAACTTTTTTGCCGGAAGCCTCTATTATGTTAGCAACCGAATATCCCAGTAAATTATTTCTTATATGACCAAGGTGAAGTGGTTTATTCGTGTTGGGCGAAGAAAATTCTACCATTATTGCTTTCTCATTCGGTTTAGCTGGAAGTATTCCAAAATTCTGATCTGCAAAGATCTTATTGGCCTCACCAATATATAAATTATCAGAAAGTACTATATTTAAAAAACCTTTCACCACATTAAAATTAGAAATCTCTTTTACATTCGCCTTAATATATGTTCCGATTTTCGTTCCTATTTCAACGGGATTTCCCCTTACAGTTCTCAAAAAAGAAAATATTACGATGGTAACGTCACCCTCAAAATCTTTTCGAGTAGCTTGGAATTCGACTGTTTGAATGTCGGCGTCATAAATGCTTTTAAATCCTTTTATGACTTCTTTTTCAATGATTGTTTTAATATTCATCTGATATAAAAAATTCAGGTGCAAAAATAACTAATTTACTCTGATATTGGATGAGATATGTTAATTTAGATCGCTCAAATGAACAAAATGGAAAATATTTTAAGAATTCTACCTAAACTTGCCGCCGAAAAGCATACGGAAACAAAAAAATATTTTGCCAAGCTTAAAAAAAAGAACCCTAAACGTTTGGACCTTTTAATGCAAGATCTGCATAGTAAGGAATTTGAGAAAACGGATTGTTTAACTTGTGCAAATTGTTGCAAAACTTCAAGCCCTATATTTACAAATAAGGATATTGCGCGTATTGCCAAATATTTTCGAATGAAAGAGAGAGATTTCATAGGTCAGTACCTCATACGAGATGAAGATGATTTCATGGTATTGCAAGAAGCTCCGTGTACTTTTTTGGATAAAAATAATTACTGCTCTATTTATGATGTTCGCCCGAAAGCCTGTAGTGAATATCCGCATACCAACCGGAAGAAATTTATCCAATTAACTGACCTTACTTTGAAAAATACTGAAATCTGCCCTGCAGTCTTTAATATTGTAGAAGATCTGAAGAAAAAGTTTCCATTATAGTTAAAGATTGGTTAAAATCTAAAAAGCAGCTTCCTCGTAAAGATATACAAGTATTGTATTTAGAAAGATTTGTATTCTAAAAAAAAATCCCAGAAAACTCTCGAGTTAAAACTAATCCTATGAACCCCCATTCATCTCTTAAGATTGTTGTAGATAACCCCGAATTCTGGGAAAATATGTTATTGCGTATCTTTTAAAAAAATCATAACTATATTATAGATGTGATTTTTTTAAATTAATATTATAATAATGTAATTGAGTAAATCGGGTGCAAGATAAAAAAAAAAAGTAAAAATGTATATATTTGAAAAAGAATTAACATAACCATGATTTCCTACTTTATTAGTAGAATAAGTTAATTATTGGAGTCGGGAGAAGATAAAATTAATATTTATAGAATCAATCATTGTATTCTTATGTGTTACGATGTTAAAACCAAGTTAGAATCGCAATTAAGAAGGGCCAAACGATTTAATGATCAGGAGTGGATCAATGAGTTGGAAGAAAATTTATTGCCTTATAAAGATCATCCTTACTTTCATGTTTCAGGATATAGTCATCCGAAATTATTGATCTATACAAATGATAAGCCTTATGTTCCAAGTGTTTCCATATGGGGATTAGTTCCTCATTGGATTAAGAACAACGATCAAAAGCTTAAATTTTGGAATAATACGCTTAATGCGAGAGGAGAAACTATTTTTGAAAAACCATCATTTAGAGATTCCGCAAAAAATAAGAGATGCATTTTACACCTAGATGGGTTTTACGAACACCATCATTTTAAAGGGAAAACCTATCCATTTTTTATCGCTGGAAAAGATAAAAAGCCTTTATCTATTGCAGGCCTATGGAGTGAATGGGTCGATAAAGAAACCGGAGAAGTTTTAAATACGTTCTCAATAGTTACTACTAAAGGAAATAATTTGATGGCAAAAATTCATAATAATCCAAAGCTAAGTGAACCCAGAATGCCGGTTATTTTATCAGAAGAGATGGAGGATCTTTGGCTTGAACCAATAAATAGTAAAAATAAAAGAAAAGAGATTATAGAACTTATTCAGTCCTGTCCTGAGAATAAATTGGAAGCTCATACTGTTAGGAAATTAAGAGGAAAAGAAGCTGTTGGAAATGGTACTGAGGCCAGTACCTATTTTGAATATAAAGAACTCGAAGTCGCTTAATTGAAATAAGTAGGAAGATGAGCATTGATATTAAAGAGATTCCTACCCAGGATGTTTGGCTAATAAAACACAGAGTAATGTGTCCTGAACAAGGCTTTGATTATGTTAAACTGCCAAAGGATCATGAGGCCAGGCACTGCTCGTCAGAACGAGGTAGACAATTGTTATTTTAATCATTTATTAACATAGTAGAAATGAAAACAATAGGGTTAATTGGAGGAATGAGCTGGGAATCATCGCGACTTTATTATGAGCTGATCAATAAAAAAATAAAGTCAGTGCTTGGAGGTTTTCACTCAGCTAAAAGTGTTATGATATCCGTTGATTTTGATGAGATAGCAAGACTGCAAAGTAAAAATGACTGGGCAGCCTTAGACCAAATGATGGTAAAAGCGGCCGGGCAATTGGAATCTGCAGGAGCTGACATGGTTCTGGTTTGTGCAAATACCATGCACCTTTGTAGTGAGGCGATAATTAAAAACAGTCGCTTGCCATTAATACACATTGCAGAAGCTACGGGAGAAATAATAAAAGAAAATTCCTTGAAGAAAGTGGCCTTGCTAGGAACAAAGTTCACCATGGAAAAAGATTTTTATAAAGATATTTTAACCAGTGATTTTGGAATTGAGGTGATAATACCAGATACAAAAGCGCGAGATTCAGTGCACGATATCATATATAAAGAACTGGTTCTAGGAGAAATTAAAGATAGCTCGAGGGAAATTTATTTAAACATTATTGATGATCTTATATCGCAAGGAGCAGAAGGCATCATTTTAGGTTGTACCGAGATCCCATTGTTAATTTCTAATAAGGATGTAGATGTTCCAGTATTCAACACTGCCAAAATCCATGCAGAAAAGGCAGTGCAATTGGCTTTAAAATAATACAGAAAACATCGATCAAATAAATCGATAATCAATCCGCCTAACAAGATCAACAATTATATCATACTCTTTCTTCGGTCTGGCCTTGTCCTGGATTAGATGCGTATATAGCTCTTCCAAATTACGAATCAAATTTTTTGGATCAGAGTTCAACGGCTAAAGATTACTTATAATTTTAACCTTTGAATACCAACTTTGGAACCTTCAATGACTCTAGATGAATTAAAATTAGAGATTTTTGAACCAGATTTGTTATTAAATATTTATAGGAAAAAGTATATTTGATTTTTATCATTAAAAATTAATTATAAACTATTTAAAAATTATTATGAAAAAAACACTTTATGAAAGATTAGGCGAAGTTAAAGGTATCACTCAACTTGTAGATGATGTTGTTGATATACATATGATCAATCCATCTGTAAGTCCCCGATTTCTTCCACTCAAAGAAAAGCCTGAGCAATTAGCTGTAATTAAACAACATACAGTAAATTTTTTCTGTGCTGGCTCTGGAGGTCCACAGTCTTATGGAGGCAGAGATATGATCTCAACACATAAAGGAATGAATATTTCTGAACAGGAATTTTTAGCCGTTGTTGATGATATAATGGAGGCTATGGATAAAAATAGTTTAGGCGAGGAAGAGAAAAAAGATGTTCTAGCGATTCTCTATTCCCTCAAAGAACAAGTAATTCGCTTATAATGTAGAAAGAAGAAAGTACAAAAATGGAGATTTGTGCTTTCTTTTTTTAATATGTTTAAAATCCGGGTATTAAACATAAATTTCAAATAATTTTAGTAGAAATCTTAATCGTAGATCAAATATTTAATTCTTACCTTTTTAAACTTTTCAACATCTTTTTGCCAGGAGGCCCTAATTTCCTTAGCTGTTTTTCCGGATTCTATTTGTTTTTGTAATTCAATATTTCCGGCATGAATAGTGAAGGAATTTCCAAAAAACTCTTTGTCTTTTGGCGTTTTATGATAAGCGTCCACTAGCCATTTCAAATTTACCATACTTAGTTTTTCAACTTTGCTTAAATCCACTCCGTGACATAATTCCCCTTTAAACTTTGGGTCCTTAGAACCAAAGTTTGGCTGTGGTGTATAAGTTAGATCCTCTATACTGCTATCTGCATGAAAAAATGGAGCACCATAACGTTGGAATTGAAACTCAGTGCCTCTTCCTGCATTTATAATAGTGCCTTCAAAAAAGCCAAGACTGGGGTATAAATTTATGGATTGATCATTTGGTAAATTTGGAGAAGGTCTAATTGGTAAATTGTATTCTGAGTTGTGTGTGTAGTTTTTTAGGCGTATGATGGTAAGATCACATTTTACATTTCCTTCCATCCATTTTTCTCCATTTACCATCTGTGCATATTCACCCATGGTCATTCCATAAACTAGCGGAATAGGATGCATTCCTACAAAACTTTTATGTTCTATTTCTAAAGTAGGACCATCCACATAATGTCCGTTAGGATTAGGTCTGTCTAAGAGAATCACAGGGATGTCCAATTCGGCACAGGTCTCCATAACATAGGTCATTGTTGAGATATATGTGTAAAAGCGAACACCAACATCTTGAATATCAAAAACAACTATGTCAATGTTACTTAGTTGCTCCTGACTTGGTTTTTTGTTTTTCCCATATAAAGATATAATTGGTAATCCTGTTTTAATATCTTTATGATTGCTTACATGTTCACCAGCATCAGCCTTACCCCTGAAGCCATGTTCTGGTGCAAAAACTTTGATAATATTAATATCCAATGCCAATAACGAATCTACAAGATGGACAAATTCACCACCCTTTTTCCTTTCAATAACAGTAGTTTGGTTCGCAATTATCGCAACTTTTTTGCCTTTTAGCATTGGAATATATTTTTCCGTTTGTTCTGAAGCGGTTATAATTTTTTCGGAGCCATCGTTTTGTGTAAATGAAGTGCACGATATAAAAAGAAAAAGTACAACCAACCAATTATATACTAAAAAGAAATATGTATTTTTGAACCTTATCATGAATTAAAAATTTGAACTACGAAGTATTTATAGCGAAAAGGATAATTGCATCTAAAAAACACAAAAATAGTGTTTCTTCACCTATAATAAAAATTTCTATTTTAGCCATTGCCATCGGCCTAATTGTTATGCTTTTTTCTGTGGCAACCGGTGTTGGATTACAAAGAAAGATCAAAGAAAAGATATCTGGTTTTAATGGCGATATTCAAATAAGCAATTACGATAGTAACAACTCCAAAATAACTGTTAATCCAATAGATTTGGATCAAGAATTCTATCCGGAATTTACCAATGTACCAAATGTAAAAAGTGTACAACCTTATGCCACTAAGGGTGGTATTATTAGAACACCGAAGGAGTTTGAAGGAGTCATTTTAAAGGGCATTGATAAAAATTACGATTGGAGTTTCTTTACTGAATATTTGATGGCTGGAAAAATTCCAATTATTGGAGAGGAGATTAGTAACGAAGTTTTAATTTCAGAAATGACCTCTAATAGATTAGGATTAAAAGTCGGGGAAACCTTTCACATGTTCTTTGTTAAGGATAACCCAAATAAGATTCCTAATTCAAGGAAGTTTACCGTTGCCGGAATATATAATTCTGGTTTTAAGGAATTTGACGAAACCTATTTAATTGGGGATATTAGGCATATCCAAAAAATGAATAAGTGGGGAGAAAGTAAAGTTGGAGGTTTTGAAATTAGTACATATGATTTCAATGATCTGAATAGAACAGGATTCGAAATTTATAGTAGTATTGATTCCACACTGAATGCTTATACAATAGCCGAAAAATTTCCGGCGATATTTGAATGGTTAAATTTATTCGACACTAATATCGCAGTAATAATTGGAATTATGATCTTGATTGCAGGTATAAATATGATTACGGCTCTATTAGTTTTGATACTGGAACGGACACAAATGATAGGGATTTTAAAAGCATTGGGGAATAATAATTGGAGTATCCAAAAAATATTTTTATACAATGCGACCTATTTGATATCTGTTGGACTTTTATGGGGAAATATTATTGGGATAGGCTTGCTGTTGTCTCAAAAATATTTCGGCTTTATCTCACTAAACCCGGAAACCTATTATGTAAATCAAGTTCCTGTTTACCTGAGCGTAGAGCACGTACTCCTTATTAATGTGGGAACCCTAATTTTATGTTTTGTAATGCTTATTATCCCGTCTTTTATTGTGAGTAAAATAAGCCCTGTAAAAGCTATAAAATTTGATTAGTGAGACCATGATCTTAAAAAATACTAAAAAGGAATATTTAAAATTACTTAGTTCGAAGTAATCCCGCTCAAGTGCTGGATATATCTTTAATATTTCTTTACTTTGCAGACTAATTTGTTAAAGCGAATTATCTAGGAAATAATAAAAAAATAATCAAATGAAATACGACATAATTATCATAGGTAGTGGGCCAGGAGGGTACGTTACTGGGATCAGAGCTTCTCAATTAGGCTTTAAAGTTGCCATTGTAGAAAAGGAAAGCCTAGGTGGAATCTGTTTAAATTGGGGATGTATTCCAACAAAAGCATTATTAAAAAGTGCTCAGGTTTATGAGTATTTAAAACATGTGGATAGTTATGGGTTGAAGGCAAAAGAAATTGACAAGGATTTTTCGGCTATTATCAAACGAAGCAGAGATGTTGCCAATGGTATGAGCAATGGTGTAAAATTTTTAATGAAGAAAAATAAAATTGATATATTCGATGGTTTTGGTAAAATAAAAGCTGGTAAAAAGGTGGAAGTAACTGATGATAATAAGAAGGTTACAGAATATAGTGCAGACCATATTATCATTGCAACTGGTGCTCGTTCCAGGGAATTACCGTTCCTGCCAATTGATGGCAATAAAGTAATTGGTTATAGAGAAGCTATGAACTTACCAACACAGCCGGAAAGCATGATCATTGTTGGATCTGGTGCCATAGGTGTTGAGTTTGGATATTTTTATAACTCCATAGGAACAAAAGTCACTATTGTAGAGTTTTTACCAAATGTTGTTCCATTAGAGGATGAGGAGGTTTCTAAGCAATTCGAAAGATCTTTGAAGAAATCAAAAATTAAGGTAATGACTAACTCTAGTGTTACTAAAGTGGATACATCAGGAAAAGGTGTCCAGGCTACCGTAAGTACTAAAAAGGGAGAGCAAATTTTGGAAGCGGACATCATTTTATCTGCGGTAGGCATAAAATCTAATATTGAAAATATAGGTTTGGAAGATGTCGGAATTGTTACAGATAAAGATAAAATATTGGTAAATAACTTCTATCAAACTAATTTACCGGGCTATTACGCTATTGGCGATATTGTACCTGGTCCCGCATTAGCGCATGTAGCTTCGGCGGAAGGAATTACATGTGTAGAGAAAATAGCTGGCCTAAACCCTGAGCCTATTGATTATGGTAACATACCAGGATGTACCTATGCGAGTCCTGAGATTGCCAGTGTGGGATTAACAGAAGTGCAAGCCAAAGAAAAAGGCTATGATTTAAAAGTGGGTAAATTTCCTTTTTCTGCC